>Ga0307514_10001998_pt1 | contig 22164 bp, 21 predicted proteins | sample 16_EM_MG_FD_203088 | JGI IMG/M metagenome (GOLD analysis project Ga0307514, IMG submission 203088) | Populus trichocarpa ectomycorrhiza microbial communities from riparian zone in the Pacific Northwest, United States - 16_EM | ecosystem: Host-associated > Plants > Roots > Unclassified | place...
AGGGGGCGGGGTTGGAGGAGGAGGAGCCGCTGGCAGGGGAGGCAGATGTATGTTGGGCGGGGCATCGCTGTGCCGTGCCGTGCCAGCTGCTTCCCAGTGGTGGATGGAGCGAGGGGCTGGCTGGCTGGGATGGGGGGGGGTGTAGCTGTCGGCAGTTGCTAAAATGTTCACAAGACGCAATTGCATCTGCCAATGATGTAAACATGCAGCTCGGCTAAACGACTTGTGCGACTTCAGGGTAATATGTACTGTACATTAGGAAATGTAGTGTGTACTGTTTGTTACCCTCAATGGTTTGAATTCAGGGTAACGCCTCTCACACCAATACTCTAGACTGGTATATACCTATTGCAGTTTCCTTCCTTCCCTCCCCTCCCAAAAAAAGAAAAAAGATCAAGGTAGATAAAAGTTTACAACTACATACATGACCCTCCGCCTACTATTACACGGCATGAGTCTCCCACAACCATCGCCCCCAAGCAAGAGAACCAACACAAGGTGGGTAAAAGAGGCAGCAAAGCTAAAATCACTAATCGTACAATGCACAGATCAGGGTAATTCCTCACTTAGCGCCAAAAAAAAATGGGAATAAAATTAAACAAGGCCCCCAGTAACCCAACGCCAGAATAAGCAAGAGCGATACCATCAAGGGGGGAGGGAAAAAAAGATAGAAAGAGACTAGCATGTCTTCTTCTCCTAGCCCCGTATATATATATTCCACACACTTTCCCCCTTTTTATCACCTTTCTTCAAATCATATTGCTCATTAACCCCATAACACAAACACGCAAACACGCAAACTCATACATGTCCTAGCAAATCAACCTTACCTGACTGAATATCTAATCCCACCTTCAATCAAGTAAAAACGGAATACCAACGCCAGAACCCAAATCCAGAAAAAACCACGCATGCACTCCCCCCTCAACGAATTCCTATATTTTCCCACTCTCCCCCTCCACATCCCCATCCACGAAAAACCCCGAAAAATCTACCATCCCACTCCCAGTAACCCCAGCACCACCACCACCATTCTTCGCCACACTATCAAGGCTATTCGTGTCCAGACTTCCCAAAATCCCATCTAGCCCATCATACCCCTCGCCAACCGCACCGGGCAAAAACTCACTCCAAACCCCCCCACCCGATGCGGTATTCCCCTCATCCTCACCCTCGTACAGTCCAAAGAACGGTGGGGGGCTGGATGGCATCATATCGTCTGTAGCAAATACTCCATCCTCAGAGTCTACATTGAACCAAGAGTTAAATTCCATAGATGATACGTTGGGCTCGCCTCCTTCAGATAGGAAGCGGTTTAATAAGTCGGAAGTAGGTGAGGGCTGCAGATCCATGTGTGGTCCAAACTGGCCGTATGGAGATTTACGGGACACACTACGTGAAGGTGTTCTCAGATCAGGAGTAGGGAGCCGGCGGCGCTTAGGGGTCTTTGGTGTACTCCGGGTAGCCGTCGGCGCCACGTTCTCCTTCCCCCCCTGTTCAACATCAATGGCTGGCACTCCTGCCCTCTTGTCCACCCCAGAGTCCATTGCTACTTTTGTCAGAGTCCTCGAGAACAATACTCTCCTCAGCGGGCACGGTGACCTATCCAGCTCAATTGGGCTATCCATAGTACCATCCCTCTTAATTGGACTAGATTGAACTCTTCTCTGACTCTTCCTTACCATCTCCGCCCATCCCTCAGTAGTTGTCGAGTGCCCTGCGCCCGGTGTCTTTGCTCTCCTAGAAGCTTGAATCACTGGCACATCGTCGCCATCTTCAATCACGATCGGTTCAGACATCTGAACCATCTGCTGAGCCGGCTGGGCATGGTATTTGGGATCCTGTGGGATGTCGGTGTGGGGCACACCAGTAGCTTTCCGTTTGCGATTATTCCTCGGTCTCTTTGGAGGTCCATCATCCTTCTTTGGATCCCAGAGTTCTGGTGGGCGCATACTTTTCTTTGTAGCATGCCAAAGACCACAGGCTTCAAGACCCAAACCATCAGTCATTTTGTCATAATGTTAACGGCATTGTTTAACTTACGATTGCAGAGTAATATATTTTGATCCTTCTCTGGATCACCGCTTTCATCTTTTAGGGAAACCCTCCTCCATGTTGGTGTCTCAATGGCCCCACAGTTTCCACAATAGTTCGGCATTTTCCCTGCAAACAATCAGTCCCCTTGATCTAATTGTCAATTCGGATACTTTATAATTACCCTCTTTAAGAGCCTCCCTGAGCTGAGCCTCTATCCTCTCCTTTGCGCTAGTTGGGCCTTGTGAGCGATTTTGCTTTTCCACCTCATCTCCGGTTTTCTTTTCCCCATCTGCCCGACCGCTCATAGATTTCGACTTCTTTGACTTGACCTGCGCTTCGGCATCCTGAGTGATCTCCTCCCCTCCCAAGCCCTGCACCTTGACCCCCTTACTATCCTCCTCACCTGCTTCGCTTGGACCCACGACATCCGACATCAGGCCCTTCTTTCGCACGTATTTCCTTTTCTTCTTTGCCGGCTTACCCTGCAATAGTGTATTTGATGGTAGTTGTAATTCGCTGAGTGGGGAGGGCGCTGCAGTAACAAATGGATCGTCTGCAGCAGCCGTAAACTGAACTGTAACTGCCAGGTATGGCTCCATGGTCCGCTCAATATTTTCTGGCTGAGTCTGACTTGTGTCTGGGGTCAGCTGTGAGGCCGGAGGTGGCATGGGTGTTTGACCCGCGGTCTCAACACCAGTCTCCTCGCCATCCTGGGTATGCTCCTGTCGCTGGGACTGTTCCTGTGCTGGTTCCTGCCCTACTGACCTCTCCTCCGTCTGCTTTACCTTCTGTTCTGGCTGCTGTTGTGCCCGAAACAATGCATCAAGCTCCTTGCTCAAATCTAGCCTGTCAGCAATTTCCTGTTGGTTGACATTCTGCCCGGGCAATATCGGACTTGTGGGCGCCGGTGAGTCCTCTTGCTGCGGGGACTCTCCCACATGCTGCAAATCATCGGTTGGGGGCGATGATCCAGGAACCTCCGCCTGTGGGGTATTTACAGATGTCTCAACACTTGGAATATCAGCAAGGGGTGTGTGAGCATATGGCTGCCGCACCGGTACTGCCCTAGGTAAGTCTGGCGACGCAAATGCTGACTCACTAGGCGCTTGAGAAGCTGGGGCATAAGCATCAGATTGGGAAGTTGCTGGAGTAGAAGCGGCAGAGGGGATGCTTGGTGCCGGCTTCTTCCTCCCACCATTATTACTTGCCGCTGGGGGCCTTGGATTTCGTTTCCTGGGCTTCTTTTTCGGGACCTCATTTTCCTCGATGATTGGATGAGCGGCTACCGGCTGGTTCAGCAGCGATGGGGCAACAGATTGTGGAGGAATAGCCTGTAGAGGTGCTGGCGACTGAGCAACTGTTTGTGGAGTGGGGTGTTGCTGCGGAACTTGAGGTTGAACAGCAGGCTGTTGGGGTGCCACATGCTGAGGAGGCGCCTGTTGGGTTGGTTGCTGATGGTGCATTGGCTGTTGGTATTGCTGAGATTGTTGGTGTTGGTGGTGCTGGTAATGCTGAACCTGGTTATGGGATTGGGTAGACGCTGGAACCGGTGCCTGAGGGTATGGCTGATGAGGTACTGGGGCCTGCGCTGCTGGCTCCCTATAGAGACCATTCCCCCCAGGCCTTGAGCCCGCATTCCCCGTGGCCGCTGCCTGTAACCAACCCTGATTGGCCTGATAATATGCCGACCATGAAGAAGCATCAAAGTTCCCAGGTATTATCTGTGACAAGGTATTATAAACATTCATCGAATTGATGTAGTCGCTCTGTTTTATCGATGACACTGGAACCAATTTCATCTTCACCTCCAGCGTCTCCTTCTCATTCTGAAAGAGCCCCATCTGCGCGGAGACAACTCTGCCTGTTATGAGTCTCGAAGAACCCTGCTGCGAAGCTCCCCCACAGGATGTTGTAGCCCCTGATCCCATTATCCACGAGAGCAACCCAAGCCCTTGTAGTGGGGTACCCTCTTCAGAGTAGTCATAAGAGTAGACGGAGTAGTCTTTGTCTAAAAGAGCCACCAATTCAGGGCTGAATGTTTTGCGGACGTGTCAGTACCCTAACCAATAACATTGTGTAAGAGGAAAGAGTATGAACCTTGAGGAAGCAATGCTATTTACGCATGTTTTCAGGTCTACCACGCCTATTGGAGTTTCAGGATTGACATTGTACACCGGGGTATATACAAATTGATGCCACCGAGCAAGACAGGTCTGCTTCCCCTCAGCATCGAACGTGTACAAGACTTTTACTACAGTGGAAAATGAATGGGTAAGTTTAAGCTTGTCCAAACGCAGGATAAGTGACTGAGGAACAAGGTCAATACTTACATCTCATAGCGCGTTGTCCTGAGGAACCATTGTGAATGTTGTTGCTGTTGTTGTTGTCACCCTGTGACGAAGCTGGAGCCGAGGCGCTCATGGCTCCAGGCCTTTTAAGGCTCGTGAACGCAGTGAATACACAATTGACAACCTGGGACTGATGCAGAATGGATGAGATGACCTCTGGTTCTGTATTTGTCGTGTTGCAGGTGAGGCAGGCGTCGGGGCCCCCAAGCTTCAGCACGCGCAGACCACACGTTGAGTGAGTGACTTTCAGGGCGTGACTAGCAGCAATCGAGGGATGGATTCGGAACGTGGGGCGCCAAAGGAGAGCGTAGGATAACCGATACGTCCACTGCCTAGGTTGGTTGTGAGATGGAGAGGTGGATTCGGAGATGTGGGTTGTGAGCGAGCAGGCAAGAGCGGTGCTTTTGTTTTGGTGTCGTCTCGCAGGGATCCGTATTAGTCCTGGGGCAGAAGCAATCAAGTAGTATCACAGCCGGCGGCGATAACAGCCTACAAAGCGAGATGAGCACCCGGAATGCAGTCAAGAGTATGTTGGCCTTGATTTGTTTACATGAGTAAATACCGTACGCAGGTGCCACAACTCCCATTCCTCAGTCGAGCATCTCCATTGCGTTCCTGCGTCACGCTCTCCCTGGCTACAGACCGGCTAGCTGCAAGCGGGTTTAATTGGAGTGGGATATTTCAGAATGTGAAAAACTCACCGCGGCCAGGGCAAGCGAGGCCTCACTGGCAGGAGCGCAGCACGGAAACACGAAACACAAAACGACCCCTCCCCCCCCCTACATACTAGTACAGCACCAGTAGAGCCCGACCCCACCGCGTTAAGTGATCCACCTACACTAACCAGGAGAAGACAGCGTTCTTGAAAATTAATTATACCACGTGCCGTATATAAACAATTACCCTCTAATCAGCGCCAGGAGTTTCTTCTCGGTTGGGTTAGGAGTTTTTCTTCAACCCCTCTTCCAGGCCCTCCACTAGCTTCACAACCCCGACTGCACCTGGGTCAGGCACATCACCTACGTCCCCGACGTATACCGTGCGTCCGAGACTGGCCTTCATCCCTCTGGTGCTCTCCGCGCCCACCCGCGCTGCTTCTACAGCTGCATGTAGATCGCCCTTAGTGCCCTTTAGAGTTTGAAGAAACGGGGATAAAGCGTCAATGAGCGTACGGTCACCTGGCCTTGCTGGAGTGTACTTGGACAAAGACTGTTGGGCAGATAGGGCAGCTGTATACCAATCCTGCATAGTGACCGGCCGTTCAGAGCCATCCTGTGCGCAGTTGCGTAGAGCTGCAGAGAATGCATTGAAGAATATGCTGCAATTGTTAGTGTTCCTAGTGCTCTTCTGATACGAAGGGGCCGTTAGCATAACTCACCAGTATATGGCGCCAGAGGTACCATCCATACTCCGTTCAACTGCTTCTGCAACCTTCTGCATTGTCACTGCGGCATCATCACCCAATTGACCAGATTGGACCGATTCCAAAACACCTGAAATGCCCCATAATCTTTAGCAACGGCATTTCCGAAATAATGTCCCAACGGAGATATACTTTCTGCTCCCCGCTTCAACCCAATTCCACAGTCTCCATCCCCAACGATTGAATCGTACTTGGTGATCTCCTTTTCCGCACCAATCAGATTCTTCAACCCGGCGATGACCACACCTCGGAACAGTTCCAGGTCCACTAAAATAGGGTCATTAGTCACTGCATTCATTGCATTGTGCAAGACAAAGAGGCATACATTTCAAGCCCGATTTCCTGTAAGCAGTAGCAAGGGTTTCCTTTGGTGTACCAGCCTCTATATCAACTGTCCTGCGCACCTTGTACCAGTTCTGGAAATGCATCGAGCTGGGAGACCCCAGTGTCCTTGTCTCTGCGTCCAGGTAATGCAACATTTTCCCATCCTTAAGCCTCAGCAATGTAATGCTGATTCCATTCCCATTCAGCGAAGTCATGAATGTCCCACTGTATACCCTCTTTGGCTTGATTTGGTAGACGGACCCAAGCTGATCCACAACCTCTGTTGTAATCCCTCCAAGCTCCAGTGGGCTCACTCCCCCAAGATTATTTACCATCAGCACGAACTCATCCTCTTTGCCAATCCTTCCTAGGAAAGCCCTGTCTGCGTCATTTTCATCCAGTAGTTGGCCCAGGAGCAACTTGATGAGCTCCGTAGCATCAGGTACTCTCATCCGCTTGAAACCCTGCTCGTTATGGATTCCCATGCCAATTTCAATCTCATCCGCACGGAGGGTGTCATGAGAAACATCATGCCCAGGGACATGCACGTGGTCTAAAGAAGCCCCAACAGATACCAGGTTCTCTGTAGTAAGCTCGGCCATGCGTTTGATGTCCTCATGCCCGGCCCTAAACGACCCGGTCAGTTAGGTTCCACATTTTAGATGAACAATGGTCTGCTTGCTTACCCTTCCTCAGCCATTGCACCAGCAATCTTATGCACAAGCACTATCCCTGCAATCCCCCTCCTCCCCACCTTTCCCCCCTTCTCCCGTCCAACACCAACATCATCCCTAACAATCACCATATCGGCCTTCACACCCGCAGCCTGAGCCTTCTCCGCTGCCAGCCCAAAGTTCATAACGTCTCCAGTATAGTTCATCAAAATGATAACCACTGAATGCCCATCTACTCCCTTCCTCCTCCTATCCAAGGCCCAAAGTGCATTGTAGATTTGGGTTGGGGAAGGGCTGGCAAAAAGCGTTCCAGATACAGCTACATCTAGCATTCCCTCTCCCACAAATGCCACAAAGCTAGGCTCATGCCCTGCTCCTCCGCCAGAGAGGACTGAGACTTTACGGACGCACGACGAGTCGTAGTGGTTACGGTAGACAACTGGAGTCAATTGGGTCAACCAGTTGAATTGTGCGGTGCTTAAGCTAAATGGAGATACCTTTGTTTGTTACATCCACGGAAACAGTTGGATTCAGTAGTGGAATGGACTTTAAGGCTTGGTGGATGAGCTTGGTAGGGTCATTGATGAAATGTTTTGCTTGTGAATTAAATTTGTTAGTCCCATTGTGTTTTAGGGTCTCTCTGAAGCATTTGGCGGTACTTACCTGAAGGCATCTTTCGCCGTTTCCCTTGTGTGAGTATAATGGACGATGCTAAGTAAAATTCCTACCTCAATTTAAACGGCCATGACACAGCCATGATGTCAGTCAGCCAATCACGGCAAACTAAATTGCAGGGTGTTTTTTTTTTCCTTTTCAGATGGCCCAACGCCTGCAAAACATCTCACACATAAACACATTAACTCCTCTATCTCCCCTGCCTACCGGTACCTGGCACAACAGTCCCCACGATGCAGTGAAACCCAACAGCAGTGCGTCACTTTACATATCCCCACCCCACACCAGTCCGACAAGAAAAAATCGATTAAATATATGTATACCCGGCCTTTTTCAGCAAGGCGCACCCACCCACACCCCTCTTGGCAACCGCACCCCACTTTCCTAAAGTGGTACTCACTTAGTCATCGAGTCATCTCATTCTCAAATTCAAACGTCACGTCACATTCAACTCACATGTAGTCTCACGTGTTCCCAGCTCCGCTACGATAGACATATAAATGCCTGCCCCTCACTGGCTCCTCCCCCTCCTCCGCCCACGCCCCGTCCTCCTCTTTGGCACACAGTCCCCCCCCCGCTTCATCCTCAACACCCTCAAGTTCGCGCTCTTCACGCACCTAATCTGGGAGCACTTCTATGCCGTTGCGCCGTGCATTGGGCCTTCCATGCTCCCGACGCTCAGCATTGACGGAACTCTCGTGCTGCACTCCAAGCTCCACAGCCGAGGCAGGGGATGTAAGGTCGGGGACTTAGTCAGCGCGATACATCCGATGGATTCGTCTGTGTATGTGTTGAAGCGGATTATTGGTATGCCGGGGGATTTTGTTTGCGTGGACCCGGATCCAGAGGGGGGTGGGGGGAGGATGATTCAGGTAGGTGGAACTGATCCACGGTGGGGATTGTACGGAGATTGGATAGTGGGGTAGTTTAAAGGTACCTATAGCTAACTCTCGGAATGACTGGCTGCAGATACCAGAAGGCCACTGCTGGCTCGCAGGCGATAACCTCCCCCTCTCGCGCGACTCGCGCAGATACGGCCCCGTCCCTCTCGGGTTAATCCGCGCAAAAGTTATCGCCAGCATATGGCCACTCAGGTGGTATGAGAACGGACTGGTATTAGTCGAGGACCCCGAAAGCCGGATATAAGATCCCATTGGAATAGATAAAAAAGCAGGAGTTTTTTGCATTTTTATGGAGTTTTTCCTTGGGAGACGGCGTTGGTATTGCTTGATATTTGCTGTTTATACATTTATATATATATGTCTTCCTTCTATATCTTCTATTTGCCTTTTTCCGTTTTCCCTCAGGTATTATATACAGATGTTCGGTCGGTGGATGTGCAGAGACACAGGGGATAGAGAAAAAAAAGAACCGCGAATAATACAATCTACAACCTCCCAACATCTCCTTTCTCCACCCCCACTACTCTTTAACCCTCACCCACATCATATCCGCCCCCTTCAGGCCATGCCTCTCCATAACCCCCTTCGTCCCCTCATCCCACTCATTCCTCCATACCGTCGCCCCTATCGCCTCCAGCCCCATTTTCGTCTGCCAACTCCTCAATACAAACCCGTCCCTCTTCCACCCCCCCTTTCCATCCCCCAACTTCCTCCTCGCCTCCTCCCCATCAATTTTCTCATTCTGCTTAAACACAAACAGCCCATACCTATGGTACGGAATCCCCTTCTGCACATGCGGCGGCAGCCACGGGACAACCACATCCGCTGCGCCTTTAGGGGCGGGGTACCCAATTGCTTGCGTCTGGGTGAAGGAGATGGGGATATTCTGGACAAGCCAGTGCAGCCTGTATTTGAATCCGTCTCTGGCAGGTTCCGGGACGTCGGGGTCGATGACGGCGAGTGTACACAGCATTGGGGAGTGAGAAAGGTGGAAGGGCGTGATTTTGACCGTGGGGGGACGCTCGGTCCGCAGAGTAGATAGGATGGTACCGGGTTTGATGGAGCGGCCGTGGAAGCGCAGGGAGATGTCGACGAGGGGGTTGAGTGTGGGGAGGATGTCGGGGATTAGTCGTAGTTGGGTGAGACGTTGGATTAAGATCGGACGGGAGAGTGAGCGCCATTTGACGTCGAGGAGGTGCCGGTAGATTGGTTTGTTTGTGCCGACTATTGCGGGTGGTCCATTAACATATATAAACCTATATGTATAAGGGGTGGTAATCTGTACGTACTAATCCCATTATCAAAGTTATACTTCACCCTCGGGTTATTCGCGTCCGCCAAAATCCTCAACCTATCCAAATGCCTCTTCAGGCTCAGAATATGCCTCGCCTTTGGATTCACGCCCGGGGCTGCCAGTGCTCTAGATAGCCGCTCCTGGGTTTGCTTGATCTGCTGCATCTTTTCGGCCCGGTCCTCGCGGATGATCTCCAGGGCGAGCTGGTACGCTTGGAAGGGCATGGATTCGATGGTCCGGGTGACCACTGGCTTGCCGGATTTGTCGAGGATGGGGGATTTGGCGTTGACGGGTTTGGTGCGGAGGGTGCGGCGCTGGGCGCATGTTGCAGAGAGGGTGGCGGGGCAGGAGACGGCGTTCGGGCGGTGGGAGAGGGACCGGAGCAGTGAGGAGGCAGGGGCAAGAGATGCCATGGTGAATTGTGCCGGTTCGCGGATGTGAAGCTCACTTCATGTCCAGGTGGGATACAAACAATACATGTTGAATAGACTCCGTGGGAGCAGGCCAAGAGTTGCAAGAGAAACTGGTGCTGGGTCTTGGCGGGGGTGCAGTATTGACGCTGCGCACGCGTGGAGACACTCAGGAAAACAATGGCTGCGAGGACGATAATATCGAGCGGGAGCCGGTGCTTGCGGGCAGGAGCGGCGAGGGGGCGCACAGTGGGACTGGTGGAGGAATTGGCGAAGGTGAGGGAAAAGAGCGGGCGGTGGGGATGATTCACAGGCAATTGGTTGACTGGTACTGCAACACAGCTACCGGCATTCCCCGTCCCACGGCTATCCAGATCACTTGCGGTGGAGGTATCTACTGTATCTACTCCCTCTGCCCTCGTCCGGATCGTCCCCCCCGAGCCACCAAAGCCAAAGCCAAAGCTTTATACCAGGCGTGAGTGAACCCGTCACCCCTCTTCCAGACAGAGGCCTAACCTCCCCTAGACCCTACTGTCCTCACCACCGTCTACAAGTTCCCCACACTTGAGCCGCTCGCCTTCGAAACCTACCCCTCCACCTTCCTGCAAGCCTCCCTCCGCCGAGACATCCTCCACCGAGCCATCATCTACGAAGGTGACAATACCCGCCTGGCCCGCGCCCGAACCAAAACCCGGTCGGAGATCCACGGTTCTGGTCGAAAACTCCGGCCCCAAAAAGGTACAGGTCGGGCCCGTCTGGGCGATAAATCCTCTCCCATGCTCCGCGGGGGCGCAAAAGCCCACGGCCCCAAAGCGCGGGATTACTCCACTGGCCTCCCTCGGGCGGTCTACAATATGGCGTTTCGGATTGCATTCAGCTATAGGTACCGCCGTGGAGATCTAATTGTCGTGGATGAGTTGAGTGAACATATGTTCCCGGATGCGTGGTATGTGAGGGATATATTGAAGCAGAATAGCTGGGGTAGGGAGAACAAGAATACGATGTTTATTACGATGAGGAAGAATGTGGGGCTGGAAGAGGCACTGGCAAGATTGGAGAAGGAGGGGAGGGCGCTGAGTGTGGAGGAGGTGGATTGTAAGAATCTGTTGGAGATGGGGAGGGTAGTCATTGAGAAGAAGGCACTGGAGTATTTCTTGAAGAAGAGGTGTCCTCCGGAGGTGAAAGTGTAGGCAATTGGGGGCATCGGCAGTCTGGTAGAGATGTACATGTCTTTTTTCTTTCTTTCTCTCTCTCTTCTCTTGTACTTGTTTTATATATGAAGCTGAAATTATAGAACAAGATGCACCTATATCGGCATTCCATATTTAACTTTTAATTATTAAATTAAAAAATCCCCTTTGCTATAGTTACATGCGTCCGTATATATAGTACATCATGTCGACACTCTTGGCGTCACAAAAAAGCACACAAATTCCCCGCCACATCCTGCTCTCTCTCCCAGAAAACCGCACCCCCCCTGCTCTGACCTCTCAACCAACTCCCAATGCTTCTGCGGCCTGGCGCAGCATGGCTCGCTCGGTCCCTTCACTCTTGCACAGGCACAGCGTTCCGGCCGAGTCTATCAATCGTCAATATGCCGCTACGGGCAAAGCTACCGGGTGAGTCGCAGAAGGTACGACTCACTCTCCTAGTTATGTAGTTGGATGAGCTATGTTAACATGGTGGTGATAATGGGTAGTCAATGACCACCAGGGCAAATACCCCCGTGCAGGACCACGTCCTCTTCCATACAAACTACGGGGTTCGGACAATTGAGCTCAATAGGCCGGAGAAGTTTAATGCGCTGAGTGGGGGTATGGCAGCGGTGATTTTGAGTAGGTTGAGGGTGCGTGATAATCCCTCCCTCCCTCCCTCCCCCTCCCCATGATAGCTTCTCCCCACCCCTAATCTTTTTCTGTACCTCCTTAGGAATACGAAAAATCCCAACTTGCAAACATCATCATCATCAAAGGTACCGGGGGCAAAGCCTTCTGCGCGGGGGGTGACATCGACGCCCTTGCGCAGCAAAACTTCCCCACGGGAAAACTCAGCCAGCCCTCCGAAGAGGGTATGCGCAAGTCCGCCGAGTACTTCAAGACAGAGTATACACTCGACCACCTGATCGCTACCTACACCAAGCCCTACGTCGCGCTCATGGACGGTGCGACTATGGGTGGGGGAGTTGGTTTGTCACTCCATGCGCCATTCCGAATTGCCACGGAGAGAACGGTGTTTGCGATGCCAGAGAGTAAGATTGGTTTCTTTACCGATGTTGGCGGGAGCTTTTTCTTGCCGAGGCTGGATGGGCAGTTGGGGATGTATCTGGCACTGACGGGGGAGATGTTGACGGGGGTGGATACACTGTTCGTCCCCTCCTCCCCCCCCCCAAAATTTTTTTTTATAACCCACCTACTCACTGCACGCAGTTACGCCGGCATCGCTACACACTACCTCCATTCCACCACCCTCCCCTCCCTCGAGCAGCGCCTTTCTGAGCTCCAATTCCATGACTCCTCCTCCCTCGAAGAGAAATACGAGATCGTCGACTCCACCATCGAAGAATTCTCCACCGGCCTCCCCAACTCCACCCTCTCCTCCCCCAACCGCGTTCTAATCGATGAATGTTTCTCCCCAAACACCCTCTCCGGGATCCTCGCCGCCCTTTCATCGCATAAATCCTCCTCAGACTTCATCAAACAGACCTACGAAACGATCCTCACCCGATGCCCGCTTAGTATATTAGCCACCTTGACCCTCCTTCGTAGCGGAAAAGAGTTAGGTATAACTACGGTCTTCCAGCATGAAGCTGTCGTTGCGAGCAGGTTCATGCGCTCGAGAGAGTTTTACATCGGGGTCAAAAATCTGCTCTGGGATAAGAGTAAGGTGATGCCGAGCTGGCCCGGACCCTCAATAACTGAATTAGCGGACAATCCTGCTCTAGTAGAGGAGCTGTTGGGGAAGTATGTCGATGTGAGGCCGGGGGAAGATGAGAGACTTGTTTTGGATCGGGGGATGGATTATACCCGGTACCCACATTGGTGGTTGGGACTGCCGAGTGAAGGGGAAATTAAGACGAAGGTGGAGGAAGAGGAGAGGAAGGGGAAGACGTGGGGTAGGAAGGATGTGGTGGAGTGGTTTGTAGAGGCGAGGAGGGGGAAGGAGGGAGTTAGGGAGAAGGTGGAGGAGGTGCTGGGGAGGAAGACGGTTGAGGAGAACGGGAAGGTCAGGTGGATGCAGGAGGTGGGTAGGTTTGCGTAGATTTGTTTTTTGGGCCGGGCCTTGAGGGGGAAGGGGGGGAGTTGGATTTTGCATTGTGATTACTGGTATGCATAAAATTGAATTTTCTGGTTTCCATTGCCCCCCCCCCCCCCAATATATATATAAAGCATTAGGTCAGAAACTCGCATACAATACAATACAATACACACAACATCTCTCCTGCTCTATCCGCCAAGCCACACACAGATATCCAGGATACCCATAGCCATCCATCCAAATGATCCAGGCGAGGTAATATGTAGTAAAAGTCAAAATCCAACGAGTCGTGGCACGATATGAGGGTAAGTAATCATATACCCAATGAATCATCCGCCTTGAGCACCAATAAGGAGATACCAGATCAGAACGCACGAGAGCCACGCCATAGGCCCCCTAAATTTGCTTACCTATAACACTTCCTTATTAGGAACCCTAGTCTGGTTGGCACAAGCCCCTCCGAAAGGACCAGAGCCCCAAAAAATACCCTTATTAATATTAGATAGCCGTTACGCAAGAAGCTCCTACTAGTAATAAGCTATACTAAAGAGAGAAGCACTAAGTATAAGCGATGAGCGAGTATGTAGGTAGGCAGTAGTCTGGTTGGCACAAGCCGCTCTCCACGTCAGCTGGAATCGTGGTCTCGGAACCGCTACGTTGTGTGTAGCGGTTGTGTGTAGCGGTTCCGAGATTACTGGAATCGTAGAACGCCACCGGGTAGGCAGAAGTTCAGTAGTTTAAAGTTATCGTATAATATGCCTGCGTGAAGGCAGCTAGCAAAAAACACTTTAAACATAATTCCGTATATATCCGTCTAGAGATATCCTGCTAGAATGGTTGAAGAATTATCACAGGTGCATGTGGTCATAAAAAGTACCGTACTCAACACAGTTGAGACGATCTACAAAGTATCTTTACAATAATGAAACATATATCCCTTAGTACCTAAAGGCTCGCATTATACTCTAGTAAATGGCCGAGGACACTTGTGTAAAACCATCAAGTCTTGTGGATGGAGGTGCCATCGATTGTACCTAATGAAGGCTATGAGTACGGGAATTGTGGAGTGTTGCGTGGGGTAAAAGTATATATTCGAGCTTGTTAATCTAGGACATAGGTCTGGGCACGAGAACAGGACAGCTAATAAAGATTATTGCGCTCTCTGAGATAAATACATGCGGAAAAACAAGTGCTTTTATCCTTCGTCCGTTGTCACGACTTTCCTTCTTCCTTCTTGCTCTTTACCATATCTCACGGCTTTCCCTATGGGGGATTTCCTGCCTATCCTGTGACTTTTGCGGCGAGAGTATTCCAGCACCTAAGTCTAGGAGCATCAATTTAACTGTGTTTATGTCGCTCCTAATATATGAATACATATACTGGGCACAAAATGTACCAGTACTATCTCAGGATGTTAGTAATGGCCTGGTTGTGGGATCTGAACCGTCGTCTTGGTATTCTCACGTGATCTGTGCTCAAATTCTAACCCCACCAGGTCTTCTGATCACGAATTACCCAGCTTCATCATCGTACATCGCCTACTGCGAAAATGGCCTCCTGGAGAGCTGCTTTCGCACCCTTCCTGAGAGGTGCCTTTCAGGTCTTCCAACCAGGCAAAACTACAATTGTGAAGGAATTTCTACCATGCAAACACCACTATGTTGGTGGCATTCGGAATATGGCTACCTTCGAGCGCAAGAAGCCCCACGTTAACATCGGTATGTATACAGATGAAGCTGACGGATGTTCAATTGGCCGGACCTGCTGATACAGAATTGTTCAGGTACTATTGGACATGTCGATCACGGAAAAGTACGGAGCCCCGCCTCAGCACGATGGACTTACTAACTGATTGCTACTCATATAGACTACATTGAGTGCTGCCATCACCAAAATCTTGGCTCAGAAGGGTTATGCGAACTTCTTGGACTACGCTTCTATTGATAAGGCTCCTGAAGAGAAGGCCCGTGGTATTACCATTTCTGCTGCTCACATTGAATATGAAACCGATAACCGTCACTACTCTCACGTCGACTGTCCTGGACACGCTGATTATATCAAAAACATGATTACTGGTGCTGCCTCCATGGATGGTGCTATCATTGTCGTTGCTGCTTCTGATGGTCAAATGTCAGTACAGCCCCACCAAAATTGACATCCACTATCAATTGGCCTAAACTGACATATCACAGGCCCCAAACTCGTGAACATCTGCTCCTCGCTCGCCAGGTCGGTATTCAGCGTGTCGTCGTCTTCGTTAACAAGTGTGATGTCATCGAAGACCCAGAGATGTTGGAACTTGTCGAAATGGAGATGCGTGAACTCCTAACCAACTACAAATTTGATGGCGACTCTACCCCCATTATCATGGGCTCTGCTCTCTGTGCCCTTGAGGGTCGCCAGCCCGAGGTTGGTGAGAAGAAGGTCAATGAACTTCTTGATGCCGTCGACACCTGGATCCCTACCCCCGTCCGTCAACTCGACAAGCCTTTCTTGATGCCCGTGGAGGATGTGTTCTCTGTCTCTGGTCGTGGCACCGTTGCTACTGGCCGTGTTGAGCGTGGTATGCTCAAGAAGGGTGAGGATGTCGAACTTATCGGATACAACAAGGTTCCCCTCAAGACTACCGTGACTGGTTGTGAAACCTTCAAGAAGGAACTGGATTTTGCTCAGGCTGGTGACAACACTGGTCTTTTGCTCCGTGGTATTAAGCGTGACCAAATTCGCCGTGGTATGGTTATTGTCAAGCCAGGGACTGTTCAGCCAAAGACCCAGTTCATTTGCTCTCTCTATGTCTTGACTAAAGAAGAGGGTGGACGACACACTGGTTTCGGTCAAAACTATCGCCCTCAGATGTTCTTGAGGACTTCCGATGTGCCCGTCCACCTTCAACATGTTGATGCGGAAGCAGCTAGCACTGGAAAGATGGTCATGCCTGGTGACAACGTTGAGATGAAGGGAGAGATTTTCTACCCAATGGCCATTGAGGAGAGCCAGAGATTCAATCTCCGTGAGGGTGGGAGGTATGTGGAGCCCTCATATTGTTCAGGATACAATAAATAACTTTCTTGCAGGACCGTTGCCACTGGTTTGATCACCCGCATCGTCGAGTAAATGAAGGCCTAGCTATCAGTCTATACCTTTCATGTCTATAATCTTTAGAGGGGTGAGTGAACCTGGTGGGTTGCGAAAAACTGGAGGAAATGTGTTTGTACTATAGACTCGGAAATGATTTTAACGAAAAAATGCTCACGCTGTAGTCCCTCACGAAGCGTTTTCAGGGGCCCTACATCATCTTGGAGGAAATCATCCGAAATGGATTTTACTTACTCTCATCTCCTCTCACATCATTTTAGCAGGCCTCTAATTTCTTGTATATAATTTTGCATCATAATAGCATTGGATGGAGGGTGGGTGGGATGAAGTAAAATCCTGAAGCGCTTTCGATGTATAGAATATACCCAGATTGTGATAATCAAAAAAAAACGTTGTCATTTCCCCCACCCATATGTTGCTGCCAATCTGCTCTTCAGATGCTCCGCAGCAGTCATTACATTTCCTTCAGTTTCATTCGCCCCTCTACTACCCCTCTCCTGCACGGTTTTGCTCGGCACAGGCACCAACAAGGTGGTGTCAACTGGGTGACAAAAATATGCAACCGAATACCTGTCTTCACCTCCCCAGCGGGCGTGTGGGGGAAAAATAACCCTGTGGATAGTAGATCGAAGAAGTCCAGCGGTCTATGGAAAGTCAGTGTCATCACAGATTTCTCCGATAGATAGGGTTGTGGCGTACCCAGTATGAGAGCAAATCTCCAAGATTGACGAGAATGGGTGGGGGACCTTCATAACCCGGTGGGTTGACAGGAACGGGTGCCCAACCTCCGCCGTTAGGTAGGAGGATTTCGAGGCCGTCTTGGGAGGGACGCTGGAATAGGAGGCTCACACTAGTTCCCCGAGGGGGTTGGAATTGATACAAAGACTATAAAACAAGGAGAGAGTAGATGTCTCACCTCCCGTAGTCACTATGCGCCCCTGCCCTGATATCGACTTCTGGAATATAATCCGCTCCTGGTGGAAGTGCCGGGTACTATTCTCACTTGTGAGCATACACTCGCTACCCTGAAGTGGGCAATGTCCGGACATGAAGTAGTCGCAGGATAGACCCACTAGGCCCCTTTTCCCTGTCATGCCTGGAAGTAAACCACTCCTCCCCACCGTCCTTCTTATCAATCTATTCATAAGATAGTCATTAGCACTTTAATTTGGTGTTGTGTTCTCAGCAATGTATCGAACTTTTAACCCCAAAGCAAAAAGTCTCAACAGCCTCAAGCAAAGCTCATGGCACAAATCCGCAAACTCTGCAAGCTCGGCTTCATGGGGCACAAGTAGCGGCGGGAGAGGCTGTTGGGCCTTTCCGTTGGAGAATTCACCGAAGTTTAGAGTCCTGATATGTGTTACCGGGAGTGATTCAAAGGTAGGGACATATGATATAGGAGGCGGTAAACTCCAATAATCTCCTCCTTATGCGGAATATAGATGAGGGGTGGGTACATACTCTTTAAAGTCACCCCGGCGTTGGTTTTGGGGGTCGAGAGTCTCGGAATGCATGGAGCTCCAACCACGGTTATTTGTTGAGATGGCACATTTCTCCTTGTCCTCTCGAGGTGAAGAGAAGAATTTCCTGCTCTAATTGTTCTCTCCAGTTTCCAGGAGTATAAGTTTATGTTTTTGATCAAGAAAAGACAAGATATATATATGGGGGGTTCGTTAAATCATAGTATATACGCAACATCAGGGAATAGAACGCACCAGCTCGAAGACTCGTTCAATCTTGCTCTGGGGGATATCAGACCCAGCAGGAATGTAGAGAAAGCCCCACTGACGGGCCGCATCCACAAGTTCTTTGGCACACTCCGCGGAGCTATCAACAATTGGGATGACGGGTATTATACTTTTTGATGGGACAAAAGCCATGGCTACTTCATCATAGAACTCAGCTTATAATTCTCTCTAATGAAGGGGGGTATCATATATTTATATACTTATGGTGGTGCCATATCGCTGCTTTTAGTAATTTCTTGCTTCGTTGGCGGCTCATCGGCTGTTGCCGAGCACAGGGAGCCCACGTTGACCATGCATATGGCACAATAACCCGCACTAAGCTCCAGTATACATTTAATAAATATGCCTCCACCATCATCTGGGGTACTGGTGCCTATACTGTTATATATTGATCACACTCTGTGGTTTCAAACCGATCTACGGATATATATCACGACCATGATTTCTCAAGACCTGGTTTATGGAATACGCAGCTCTCGCTCATACAGTACGCATTGGCTGACGATATTTTAATATTGATATGAATGCAGATGCAGAGGTGGGGAGAGAATACGAGACTCTTGAAATTTGCCTGCCACTACAGTACAATAAGCACTCCTCACTGAAAACCGGCCGACAGTCTCTGGAAGGATAAGAGGGTCCCAAAATGCAATATATATGGTTGATGTCGGGAGGTTGTCGTGAGTCCTCTTAGGTCAATACAGATTGAACCCCATTGTCTTGGCAACCGTTATTGAGCTGCACAGCAAAAGAAGCCGTGACAATTTCCCCCCGTAGAGCAACGGCTCAAATTGATACCCCTGCCAACCTGTGACTTGAACATCCGCAGCGACTCTTCCCCCGATCCTACTTATATTTTATGTAAGATACCCTGCTGCCTTTAATCATTTGCTGTGTGTGTTCAACAGGCGTGAGAGGTGCGGCGCAAAGCCACTCTAGTTCTGGCATACCTGCCCCTACCGCCCTACCAGAGTCACTCTACTAAGCATATTTATGAGCTGGTCAATTGCTATTGACTTGGACATTGAGTTCTCCAGTTTCCATATTCTAATACCAGACTCCCTTCACAGACCACGTGGGCATCGGAGGCTACAGCGAAGATAGTCTCGAGCCTGGCGGGGAAATAGTTAAGAATGACCGGTTAGGAAAATCCATTCTCCATGAATCGCAACTGTTATAGCTGACACAGAGCCTCAGTAATATCCTTGGAGCCTTTGGCTGCTAGCAAATACCAAACCCTTCCCCTCTCCACCCTCAAAGATGCGACCTTGGGCATAGAAGCAGAGTACTACCTATGGAGACTTCTGAACACCCCCCCAACTAAGGAGCCTTTGCTCTCAGCACTTGGCGGATTCCCCTACGGACTCAAGCAAGCCATCGAGGATGACATTAATGCGTTCCACCAAGCAGGGATTAAGCTCTTGTTCGTCTTCAATGGATTAAAGATTGCTCGCACAGAAAAGCCATTCCTCACAGTCGACCATGGGCCCGCCAACAGGCTGAAGGCATGGGACATGTACGACAGGGGACTGCCTACACAAGCCGTGGAGGCTTTTGGAGATGCGAGTGAGTAGGGCGATTCGGTGATTTGGTGGTTTTTGGGGACCACTTTACTAACATCTGGACAGTTGCGCTCAAACCAGAAGAGCTGTACAGATACGTACAGTCCATACTGCGGGAGAATAAGGTCGAGTTCTTTGTTGCTCCATACTCAGCATGGCCTCAGGTATGAGCCCAACTCCCTCCACTTCTATAGAAGCTGACGAAGGATATCTAGTTGTCTTATTTTGAGAAACATCAAAGAGAATTTGTTGACGCTATATTCGGTAACTCGGAGCTGTTACTTTTCGACGTGGAGAAAGTTATATCCTCATATAACATTGCCAAGGGCACCTTCTCCTGGATCAGCAAAAGATATATTCTGTCTGATTTACCGGGAGCGTCCAACGAACAATTCGTCGATGCTTGTCTGTTGGCCGGCTCTGACCTGTGTAGCACGTTCCCACCACTCGAGGGTGGACCCCAGCCCCTTAAGGCGGCGCTGGATCTCCTACAGCGATACAGGAATGTCACAAATGTGGTCAACGCCGAACAGCAAAACCCCGCCCTGCAAAAGACTATTCAACAGAGTGGCTATCTCGACAAATACTACCGCGCCAGGGCCGCGGTGAAGCACCATGTGATCATGAAAGACGATGGGAAGGTTGAACCCTTGGAACTTAATGACGCTCCTAGTGATGTTCATGAGTTCATCGGTCAGCGATTTCCAGAAGAGCTTTACTTCTACTTGTCACGGGGCGTGATAGGCCCGCAGGTTCCGAACATATTGGCCTCTGGGGAGCTCATTGAAATGGCGCCACTGGACAACGGCGAGTCAGAAGAATACCAAAAATTCCTTGAGAGTCTGGTACCCATACGCACTCAGGCCCTGTCATTGTTGGCACAACCACTCCATCGATTCTGGCATAACAAGGATGTTGAGGTGTATTATTGGTTTGACCCCACGAAGCCTCGTAAGTTAGTGCACAAGGAGGTCCAGCCGACACCATATGAGGTAACTTCATTGTGGAATGTAAGGGAGGCTACATTCAGGCCAGTGCTAGAGAGGAAGGGCGTAAGTCTGTCATGCTACATCTCCACGCTACTCAACTGACGATAGGATAGCAATCTGTGGGACTGGTATTTGCCGTTTCCTCCCTGGCAGACGCAGATTACGCTGCGTCAACCCAGAAGGCAAAGGTTGAAACAGACGTGAGTTTAGTTGATTTCCTCTGCAGTACGATACTGTGTATTAATGTTTGAAAACCCGCAGCTTCTCAAAACTCGAGACGAAATTATCCTCAACACACTCTACCGAGTCATACAGCTCCTAAGGTTTTCTTCAGACACACATGTGCTCACACCATGGGGCCGAGCTCTGAGTGCTGCCCTCTCGGCCCTTAATCCAGAGGATAAACTGGAAGAAGCTGTCTTCACTGGAATCGAGCTTCTTCGCTTACGATTCCTGAAGGGCGTCAACTTCGTTCACTATCTACCCGGCGCTCCTCAGCGAGGTACTGATGAGGACAAGCGCCACACTCTCCTGATATCCCGAGTAGCACTGCTAGCTCCTATTCGTCACAAAGCAATTGGTTATACTGGCCCTTTGAGTAGGAATCTTTTGGCCTTCAATGCGTTTACTAAGGGCATGACCAGGGCATTGAGGAATATTGTGGAGATGGCTTTGGTATCGCTGCTCATGAATGGGGATGCGGAGCGGGAGAACAGAACGGATTGGGCTGATTTGGGACTCACGTAAGCTTTTTTTTCTTCATGAAATGTTCCAAACTAATGTTTTGAATCGGGCATGAAGGCTCCCATTCATCGAAGAAGTCAACGCGGGTCTAGGCATAGCAGTCAAGACCTACCTTGATGAACTGGCAACCGACTTGGAACCAACCTCACAAGAGGCGAGAGATGAACAGAAACGTAAGCTACCGGAGATGTTCCAGCAAGCAGAGGATATTGTCGAGGATGTGGCGAGGGCTTTCAGGCTTTGGGACGCGGTATGTAATCCTCCAATCTCTCTCTAAGCAGCGGCAGGAATAACACTAGTGCTATAGATAATCGTTGGTATTAAGGCGGTCCAAGCTGATGATATCATCCCGGATGCGAAGAAGTTCCTTGATGCTGATACATGGTTGGTATCAAGGCGATAATGGGGGGCGTCAGCAGTTCCCACCGGCGGGAGAGGGGGTGGCTGTGGGGAATTAGGCGGGCGGCACGTCAATTTAAATCTTGCTCTAACAAAACATCAGAATCGATATCTGGGATATGGTCAAATACCACCGGAGAAACCAAATTCCAATGGCTCTGCATGATACCTCCAGGCGCGTATGATTTCAATAAATGATAATGTACGGTTAGCCTCAAGTGCATCTACCAGGAAACGAACCTTTTTTAATTTTCCATATAAAAACGCCTGTAATACCCCCACGT
>Ga0307514_10001999_pt1 | contig 22153 bp, 20 predicted proteins | sample 16_EM_MG_FD_203088 | JGI IMG/M metagenome (GOLD analysis project Ga0307514, IMG submission 203088) | Populus trichocarpa ectomycorrhiza microbial communities from riparian zone in the Pacific Northwest, United States - 16_EM | ecosystem: Host-associated > Plants > Roots > Unclassified | place...
CAGGTGGCCTTGCCAGCCCATGAGGTGAACGCAGTAGAAGCAGGAGCCGGCAGTGTAGAAGCTGCCAGCGCCTCGGTCTTCAGCGCGTGTGCCAGAAACGCCTGTGCGGTGCCAGCAGTTCGTCGCGAAGCTCGGCCAGCGGGCCGATCACTTCGATGGCTTTCTGCCCGCGCGCGAACAGCTCGCGGCAGGGCAGGTCCAGCGTGGGGTTCTCGGCGTGGTTGCCGGTGAGGGCCAGCAGGTCTGCCTCGCTGGCGCCGTAGACCAGGCGGCCGATGTTGGCCCAGTACTGGGTGCCGGCGCACATCGCGCAAGGCTCCAGCGTGGTGACCAGCGTGCAGTCCCACAGCATGGCCGGCGCATACAGCCGCGCGGCCTCGCGCGCCAGCACCGATTCGGCGTGGTTCACCGTGTCCACATTGCCTTGCGTGAGCAGCACGGTTTCGCCGTCCGGCGCCACCAGCAGCGCGCCGAATGGGTGGTGGCCGGCGTCCATCGCCTGGCGGGCGATGGTGTTGGCGGCGCGCAGGTGCTTGAGGGTGTGCTCGTCGGTCCAGGTGGTGGCCATTCAGGTGTCTCTTTCAATGACCTTGCGATCCGCGGTGGGCCCAGCCGGTGGTGCGTTTTTCGATCACCGAGAAGAATTCGTACATCAGCATCGCCATCGCGCCGACCACCATCAGTCCGGCAAACGCCAGCCCCATCTGCATCGACGAGCCGGCCGATACCAGCAGGTAGCCGATGCCTTCGTTCGAGGCCGTCATCTCCGAGACCGTGGTGCCGACGAAGGCCAGCGTGATCGCCACCTTCAGCGAACCGAAAAAATACGGCATCGAGCGCGGCAGGCCAACCTTCATCAGCACGTCCCAGCGCCTGGCGCCCAGCACGCGCAACACATCCTCCAATTCTGGCTCCAGCGTGGCCAGGCCGGTGGCGATGTTGACGGTGATCGGGAAAAACGAGATCAGGAACGCGGTGAGCACCGCCGGGCCAGCGCCAATGCCGAACCACACCACCAGGATGGGCACGAAGGCCGCCTTGGGCAGCGCGTTGAAGCCGGTCATCAGCGGGTAGATCGCGGCATAGGCCAGGCGCGAACTGCCGATCAAAAAGCCCAGCAAAACGCCAACCACGATGGCAATGCCGAAGCCCGTCATCGTGACCCAGTAAGTGCGCCAGGCGTGCTTCAGGATCTCGCCACGGAATTCGACGATCTGCTCCCAGATCTTCAGCGGGCTGGGAAAGATGAATTCGCTGACCTGCAGGCCGGTGCACAGCGCCTGCCAGATGACCAGCGTGAGCCCCAGCAGGATCCACGGAGAGATGGCTTCAAGTCGCCTGGCCTTCGCCGCCGCGGTGGTCATTGCGCCACCTCCACGCCCGTCTTTCGCATGGCCCCAATGTGCCCGCGCAGCTCATGCACGATCTCCGAAAACGGCGCCGAGTAGGTGACCTCCAGGTCCCGCGGGCGCGGCAGTTCGATCTCGCGCTTGACGACGAAGCGGCCGGGGCTCTTGCTCATGACGTAGACGGTGTCGGCGAGGAACACGCTCTCGCGCAGGTCGTGGGTGACGAGGATGACGTTGAACTTCTGCGCCGCCTGCAGGTCGCGCAGCGTGCACCACAGTTCCTCGCGGGTGAAGGCGTCCAAGGCGCCAAACGGTTCGTCCAGCAGCAGCATCTTCGGCTCATGCACCAGCGCACGGCAGATGCTGGCGCGCTGCTGCATGCCGCCCGAGAGCTGCCACGGGAACTTGTCTTCGTAGCCGCCCAGGCCGACGCTTTGCAGCAGCTTGCGCGCCTTGGCTTCGTACTCGGCCTTCTTCTGCTTGAAGCTGCTGCGGTAGGGCTCGACGATCTCCAGCGGCAGCATCACGTTTTGCACGGTCGTGCGCCAGGGCAGCAGGCTGGGCGCCTGGAAGGCCATGCCGGTGATCTTCAGCGGCCCGGTCACTTCCTTGCCTGCGATTTCCACCGTGCCGCGGCTGGGCCGCTTCAGGCCGGTGGCCAGCTTCATGAAGGTGGACTTGCCGCAGCCCGAAGGCCCGACGATGGCGATGAACTCGCCCTCGTTCACCTGCAGGTTGATGTCTTCGACGGCGAATTTTTCCTCGGCCAGCAACTCGTCGTTGTAGGCCAGCCAGACGCCTCTGAAGTCCACGAAGGAAGGCATGCCGGTCTCACTTGCCGAAGATGTTGCGCTCAGCGGCACTGGGCAGGAAGCTGCCGTTCCAGACGGTGTCGGGGTTGATGCGGCCCTTGGTCGTGAACGCGTCGGCCACCTGGCTGGCCATCAGTGCCAGGCGCGGCTTGTTGACCTCGCCGAAGCCTTCTGCCTTGGCGTCCGGCGTGGCCACCGATGCCTCCAGCGCCATCTTCAGCCGGCGCTCTTCCAGCTCGGCGTTGATGATGCCGTCGCGCACCTTGACCACCGCGATCGCGCCCTTGAGGTCGGCCATCACGGCCTTGGTGCCTTTGGTGAAGGCGCGCAGGAAAGCCTTCACCGCTTCCGGGTTCTTCTTGAGGAAATCTTCGCTGGTGATGATGGCGTTGCCATACAGCTTCACACCGTATTGCGGGTAGCTCATCACCATCACGTCGGCTGGCTTCACGCCGCGTGCTTCCAGGCTCAGCAGCGAGGTGAACGAGAAGCCGGTGATGGCGTCCACGTCGCCCTTGGCGAGCATGGTTTCGCGCAGTGCAGGGTCCATGCTGACCCATTCGACGGGGCCCACGCCGTTGGCCTTCTGGAAGATCGGGAAGCCGCGGCGGCCGGCGTCGAACACCGGTGCGCCCAGCTTCTTGCCGGTCAGGTCGGCGGGCGTCTTGATGCCGCTCTTCTTCAGCGCCAGCACTGCGGCCGGCGTGTTGTTGTAGACCATCATCACGGCGACCGGCTTGTTCGGCGCGCTCGGGTTGTTGGCCTGGAATTCCATCAGCGCGGCCATGTCGGCAAAGCCCATGTCGTACGCGCCGGAGGCAACGCGGTTGACCGCGTTGCCCGAGCCGTTGCCGGCGTCGACCGTCACGTTGAGCTTCTCGGCCTTGAACAAGCCCTTGGACACCGGCACCAGGAACAGCGCGCTGGGGCCTTCGTAGCGCCAGTCGAGCTGGAACTTGATGGTGGTCTCCTGGGCCTGGGCCGAGACACAGAGCGCGAGGGTGGCGGCAGCGGCCAGCAGGCGGCGACGGCTGGCGGAAAACAGGGGCGCGAACACGGGCATAGGATCTCCACTCAAGGCACAAAGAGACGACGCAAGAACAAGGCCGCGGTGGACCGATTTCGTTCTGCATGCAAAACTGTATGCAATTAGTGTGCGCAAGGTGCTGCGCTGCCCGCACTTCGTGCGCGGCGCGGGAGATCAGCCCAGCAGTTCGTGCAGCGCGGCGGCCACGACCTGGGTTGCGCGGCGCAGGTCACTCAGCTGCAGGTGCTCGTCGGCGCGCTTGGCGTTGCTCTCCAACACGGTGCGCGGGCCTGCCCCGTAAATCACTGCCGGCACGCCGTGTTCCCCATAAAGGCGCACGTCGGTGTAGAGCGGCGTGCCGGAGGTGGGGATGGCTTCTCCGAAGATACGTTCAGCCTGGCGCTGCAGCGCCTGCGCGAGCTTTTCGTGGCCGGGCAGCGGTTGCAGCGCACGCGCCAGCAGCAGGCGCTTCAGCTCCAGCCGCACGCCGTGGCTGCCGGCAACGGTCTGCTCGATCAGCGTGCGCAGCTCGGCCTCGACCTCGGTGGCGTCTTCCTCGGGAATCATGCGGCGGTCCAGCTTCAGCACCACCTTGCCGGGCACGACATTGGTGTTGCTGCCGCCTTCGATGCGGCCCACGTTCAGGTACGGGTGGCGGATGCCGGCGACGGCCGAGGTGCGCTGGCGCAGCGTCGTGTCGCTGTAGTCGTACAGCGCGTTCAGCAGGCGGTTGGCCGCGCGCAGCGCGTCCACGCCGGTCTCCGGGTAGGCCGCGTGCGAGGCCAGGCCATGCAGCGTGGCTTCCATCTGCAGGCAGCCGTTGTGCGCGGTGACCACCTGGTAGCTGAAGCCGGCGGCGATCAGCAGGTCGGGCTTGGTCAGCCCCTGGCGCAGCAGCCAGCCGGGCCCAAGTTCGCCGCCGAATTCCTCGTCGTAGGTGAAGTGCAGCTCGACCGCGCCTTGCGTGGGCCGCTGGCCCTCGGGCAGCGCGGCCAGTGCGCGCAGCGCGAAGGTGTAGGTGGCGAAGTCGCTCTTGCTGACGGCCGAGGCGCGGCCATAGAGCCGGCCGCCTTGCCCATCGTCGACGATCTCGCCGCTGTACGGCCCGTGCGTCCAGCCTTCGCCGGGCGGCACCACGTCGCCGTGCGCGTTCAGCGCAATCGTCGGCCCGCCGGGGCCGAAGCGGTGCCGCACGATCAGGTTGGTGATGGACTGCATGCCTTGCGCGGCGACCTCGTCGGCCGGCACCGCATGCGCCTCGGCCTGCAGGCCCATGCCGGCCAGCAGCTCGGCGGTGTGCTCGGCGTGCGGCGCATTGTTCCCAGGCGGCGTGTCGGTCGGCACCTGCACCAGGGCTTGCAGGAAGCGGGTTTCGTCGTCGAAATGGGCGCTGATCCACTGGTCCAGCGAAGCGAAGGCGGGGTTCATGGTGTGCTCTTGTTCTGAGGAAACGCCGGGCCGCCCCAAGTTTCCTCATCCCCCTTGGGGGGCGGGCTGGGCGCCGCCCAGTCCTGGGGGCTCTCGTTCGCCAGATCCTGCAGCAGCTTGGCAAAGGCCTGAACGGCCAGGTCCATGTCGTGCGCGGTGCTGCTTTCCAGCGGGTTGTGGCTGATGCCGGCGTTTTCGCCGCGCACAAAGAGCATGGCTTGCGGCATGGCTTCGTGCAGCTTCATCGCGTCGTGGCCGGCGCCGCTGGGCATGGTGTGCACCGGCAGGCCCAGCGAGGCAACCGCCCGTTCCCAGCGTGCCTGCCAGGCGGGGGCGCTCGGCGCGGCCGGCGCTTCGAGGATGCCGTCCAGCGTGAAGCTCACGCCGCGGCGCTCCGTGATGCGGGCCAGCTCGGCGCGGATGTCGGCCACGCAGGCGTCTCGCACTTCGTCGGTGGTGGCGCGCACGTCCAGGCTGAACTTGCAGCGGCCGGGCACCACGTTGATCGATCCTTGAGGCACCTCAAGTTGCCCCACGGTGGCGACCAGGTAAGGCTGTTCTGCCGCGCGGCGTTCCACGTACAGCGCCAGCTCGGCGAAGGCGCAGGCGGCGTCGCGGCGGCGGTCCATCGGCGTGGTGCCGGCATGGCTGGCCACGCCGGTGATCTCGCCGAGGAGGCGCTGGCTGCCGTTGATCGAGCTGACGACGCCCAGCGGCAGGTCCAGTTCATTGAGCACCGGGCCCTGCTCGATGTGCACCTCCACGAAGCCCAGGTACTGCGACGGGTCGCGCTGCAGCGACTCGATCGCGTCCATGCGGCCGGGCAGGCCGGCGGCGCGCATCGCGTCGCGCATGGTCACGCCATCGGCGTCGACCTGGTCCAGCCAGCCGTGGTCGAACTGGCCGACCAGCGCGCCCGAGCCCAGGAAGGTGGCCGGGTAACGCTGGCCTTCTTCTTCGGCAAAGCCAACGACTTCGATGCCAAACGGCAGGCGCTGGCCGCGCTGCTGCAACTGCGACACCACGGCCATCGGCACCAGGATGCCGAGCCTGCCATCGTACTTGCCGGCGTTGCGCACCGTGTCGTAGTGGGAGCCGGTCAGCAGCCGCGGCGCGGCCGGGTCGCTGCCGTGGTAGAGGCCAATGACGTTGCCAACAGCGTCCAGCTTCACTTCGTCGAAGCCGATTTCACGCATCCATTTCTTCAACTGGCGGGCGCAGGCCTGGTGCGCAGCGGTGAGGTAGGTCACGGTGAGCTGGCCCTGCTCGGCAAAGCCGGGGTCGCTGTGCACCGCCAGGGCCTCGGCCCAGTCCCACACACGTTCGCCTTGCGCGGGCGCTTCGCCGAACTTGTCGGCCAGGCGCAGCTCGGCAATGCGGTGGATCTGGCGCAGGCTCTCGGCCCGCTCCAGGTCCGGGTGGTGCTTCAGCCGGCGCTCGAAAGCCGCGATGATGGCCGCCCGGCCCAGGCCGGTGCCACGCGGGCCACGCACTGCGAGCAGGAAGGGGAAGCCGAAGCGTGCGTTGTAGGCGGCGTTGAGCGCCTGCAGGTGGGCGAACTCTTCGGGCGTGCAGTGCGTGAGCCCGGCGCTCTGCTGCTCGCCAGTGGATTCGCTGGTCAGCGTCCTGGCCACCATGGCTTTGCCGGCCAGCTCCGGGTGGGCGCGGATCAGGCCCAGTTGCTCGTCGGCCGAGGCTTCGCGCACTGCCTGCACCAAGGCCAGCTTCAGCTGCGCCAGCGTGGCGAATGGGCGGGCCGCCGCGGCGCGCTCGGCGATCCACGGCGAATGTTCGTAGACGCCGTCCAGCAGCGTGGTGAACTGCGCTGGCGTGGCGTCGTTCAGGTCGGCGAGCGACAGCCTTGGAGGCTCCAACAGCCGTGCGGGTTCGGGGGATGCCATCAGCTTCACTCCCAGACAAAGGCGGTGGCGGCGTCGAAAGGATGCGTGGCCTTCCAATGCCGGGCAATGTCGATGCGCCGCGCGACCCACACGCGCTCGTGGGCCTGCACATGATCGAGGAAGCGTTGCAGCGCGCGCATGCGGCCGGGCCGGCCCAGCAGCCGGCAGTGCATGCCGATGCTCATCATCGCCGGCCGGTCCTCGCCTTCAGCGTACAGCAGGTCGAAGCTGTCGCGCAGGTATTGGAAGAATTCATCGCCGTGGCTGAAGCCCTGCGGCAGCGCAAAGCGCATGTCGTTGCAGTCCAGCGTGTAGGGCACGACCAGTTGCGGCGCCAGCGTGCCGTCGGTCTTGCGCACCTGCAGCCAGAAGGGCAGGTCGTCGCCGTAGTAGTCGCTGTCGTATTCCAGGCCGCCGTGGTCGGCCACCAGGCGGCGGGTGTTGGGGCTGTCGCGGCCGGTGTACCAGCCCTTGCCGTGCAGGCTGTTGCCCTGCGGGTCGCCGCCGGTCAAGAGGCGCAGGCTGTCCAGTGCCAGCGCCATGTGGGCGCGCTCTTCGGCCTCGGGTGTGTTCTGGTAGTGGATCCAGCGCAGGCCGTGGCAGGCGATCTCGTGGCCCAGCTCGACAAAGGCCGCGGTGACTTCCGGGCAGCGCTCCAGCGCCATCGTCACGCCAAACACGGTCAGCGGCAGGCCGCGTTTCTCGAACTCGCGCAGCAGCCGCCACACGCCCACGCGCGAGCCGTATTCGTAAATGCTTTCCATCGACAGGTGGCGCGCCGGGAAGCTCGGTGGGTTGAACATCTCCGAGAGGAACTGCTCGCTGCCGGCGTCGCCATGCAGCACCGAGTTCTCGCCGCCTTCCTCGTAGTTCAGCACGAACTGCAGCGCCACCCGGGCCTGGGCTGGCCATTGGGGATGGGGCGGGTTGCGGCCGTGGCCGTGCAGGTCGCGGGGGTAGCGCATGGAAGAAAGCTCTCTAAGGTTGGAGGGCTAGGGTTGCAAGGCACTCGCCAGGTCGCTCACGCGCGGGTTCAGCCGCAGGTTGCGCTCGACATTGCCCAGGTGCTCGCCCATCAGCGCGACGGCAGCGTCGGCGTCCCGCCTGGCCAGTGCGTCGACGATGGCCACGTGCTCGGCCTGCGAGTGTTCGGCCGAGTGCGAGCTCTGGTACATCAGCGAAATCAGCGAGGAGCGCGACAGCAGGTCGCCCAGCAACTCGGCCAGCACCTCGTTGCCCAGCATGCCGGCCAGCACGGTGTGGAAGTCGGCCAGCAGCCGGGTGCGGCCGGGCACGTCGGTGCGGGCCACCGCGGCCTGCTCGTCGGCCAGGTGGCGGCGCAGCGTGGTGATCTGGGCCTCGGTGATGGTTTCGCAGAGCCGGCGCAGCATGGCCGACTCCAGCATCAGCCGCACCTCGAAGACCTGGTGCGCTTCTTCGACGCTGGGCTCGCGCACGAAGGCGCCGCGGGCCGGGGCCAGCACCACCAGGCGGTCGCGCGAGAGCTGGTTCAGCGCCTGGCGCACGAGGGTGCGCGAGACCTGGAAGATGTCGGCAATCTGCTGCTCGGCCAGCTTGGTGCCAGGCATCAGCCGGCGCTCGACGATGGCGGCCGTCACCGCATCAACGATGCGCTGGGTCTGCGTCATCTGCGCGCTGTCGTCCGCGGCCGGCAGTTGCACCTCGGGCACCTCGGCGGCCGTCGTGCGGGCACGCGGCTTGCGAACAGAGGTGTCGGGGCTGGCGGTGCTGCGTCGGGTGGCCATGGGCGCGATGATGGGGGTGGAACGAAGGCCGAGAGTCTAGGTGGGTCGCAGGCTTGTTTTGTGTATGCTGCAGTGTATACAATTTTCTCCACGCACTCACGGCCGGCTGACCCTTTGAAACAACCGCTGCAGGGCGCGCAGGAACATCATGGGACGACTCACCACGCACGTGCTGGACACGATGAACGGCTGCCCTGCGGCCGGCATGGCGGTTGCGCTGTACCGCCTGGCGGCGGGCGGCAGCGCCGAGCCACCCGTCCGATTGGCCACGCTGCAGCTCAACGCCGACGGCCGCGCCGATGCGCCGCTGCTGCAGGGCGACAGCTTCCAGCCCGGCCGCTATCGGCTGGTGTTCGACGTGGCGGCCTACTTCCGCGCCAAAGGTGCCGAGCTGCCCGAGCCGCCGTTCCTGGACCAGGTGCCGCTGGACTTTGGCCTGGCCGACACCGCCGCGCACTATCACGTCCCCTTGCTCGCCAGTCCCTGGGCCTATTCCACCTACCGGGGCAGCTGACTTGTTCGATCCCACCTACCTGCTGGACTGGGCCAACCTGCTGCTGCGCTGGGCCCATGTCATCGTCGCCATTGCCTGGATCGGCTCGTCGTTCTACTTCGTCTTCCTGGACAACAGCCTCACGCCGCCGACCGACCCTGAGCTGAAGGCCAAGGGCGTGGACGGCGAGCTGTGGGCGGTGCACGGCGGCGGCTTCTACCACCCGCAGAAATACACGGTCGCGCCCAAGGCGCTGCCCGAGAACCTGCACTGGTTCTACTGGGAAAGCTACAGCACCTGGCTGACCGGCTTCGGGCTGTTCACCGCGCTGTACCTGTTCAATGCCGGCACCTTCCTGATCGATCAAAGCGTGCACCACTGGTCGCCGGCTGGCGCCATTGCCGCGGCGCTGGGTTTCCTGGCCGGCTTCTGGGTGATCTACGACGGGCTGTGCCGCACCGTGGGCCGCAAGCCCAGCGGTGACAAGCTGCTGGGCGTGTCGGTGACCGTGGTCGTGGTGTTCGCGGCCTGGGCCGCCTGCCAGCTGTTCGCCGGCCGAGCGGCCTTCCTGCTGGTCGGCGCGATGATGGCCACCGCGATGAGCGCCAACGTCGCGCACTGGATCATTCCTGGCCAGCGCAAGGTCATCGCGCAAATGAAGGCCGGCTTGGCCGTGGACCCGGTGCACGGCCAGCGCGCCAAGCAGCGCAGCGTGCACAACACCTACTTCACGCTGCCTGTCCTGGTGGCCATGCTCAGCAACCACTACGGCTGGCTCTACCAGGCCAAGTCCAACTGGCTGGTGCTGGTGCTGCTGATGCTGGCCGGCGCGCTGATCCGCCACTTCTTCGTGGCCCGCCACAAGGCCAAGGTCAAGGGCGTCACGCCGCCCTGGCCGTTCTTTGCGGCCGGCTGCGGCGTGCTGGTGGGCCTGGCCATCATGCTGGCGCCGCCGCCCCGTCCGCTTGCATCGGCTGTGGCTGAGCAGCCCCCCGTCAGCTTCGCCCAGGTCCAGGCGGTGATCCAGCAGCGCTGCGTGATGTGCCACAACGCCAAGCTGCAGAACAAGGGCGTGGCGCTGGACAGCGAGGCGCTGATCCGCCAGCACGGCCAGCAGCTCTACCAGCAGGCCGTGGTGCTCAAGCTGATGCCGCTGAACAACGCAACGCAGATCACCGAGGACGAACGCGCGCTGCTGGGCCGCTGGGTGCAGGCCGGCATGCCTTGAGGTTGGGATCAGGCCCGTCGCGTCAGCCGCACGACGTCCACTGGCGGCGAGCCCACGCTGAACCGGGCTTCCAGCGTGAAGCCCATGCCTTCGTAGAGCGCCAGCGCTGGCTGGTTGGCCGCGCCCGTGCCCACGCGCAGCAGGCGCCCGGGTGCGGTGCGCCGCAGGGCTTCTTCCACCAGCTGCCGGCCCAGGCCGCGGCGCTGGAAAGCTGGCGAGACGACCAGCGCGTTCAGGCGCAGTGCGCCGTCTTCTTCATCGCCCAGTGCGGCCGCGGCGGCCAGCGTGCTGCCTTGCATCGCGCCGAAGAACTGCCAGCCGCTGGCCTGCAGGTCGGCCACTGTGGTTTGCAGTGGTGGAAACTGGGCCGGCGTCAGGCCCAGTAGCGCGGCTTCCTGCGCATAGGCGGCGCACCAGATGCGGTGCAGCGCTTGGACAAGCGTGGGCTGCTGCAGGTCAAGCGGCCGGATGTGGGCCGCGCTCATGTCCACAGCACGGCAAAGATGAACGCGTTCATCGTCACATTGAACGCGGCGTGGGAGGCGATGGCCGGCAGCAGCGAATCGCTGGCGCGGCGCAGCCAGGCGAACAGCAGCGCGGTGGCGAACATCAGCAGCACCCACAACGTGGCCGAGGCCGGCTGCAGTTGCAGGCCGTTGGCGCTGAGCACCAGGCCGTGGTGGCACAAGTGCACCAGGCCGAACAGCCCGGCTTCGATCAGCGTGCTGCGGGTGGGCGAGAAGCGTTGCTCCAGCGCGCGCTGCAGCAAGCCGCGGAAAAACAGCTCTTCGCCAACGGGGCTGAACAGCACCGCGGGCACGGTGAAGATCAGGTGCAGTTGCAGCAAGCCCATGCCGCTGGTGTCCAGCGTGCGCCGGTAGCTGTTGGCAACGCTGGTGAACCAGTGCCCGGTGCCATGGCCGAACAGCGCGATGCCCAGCGCAAAGCACAGCGTGGCGGCCAGCGCACCTGCTGCGATGCCAATGAGCATGAAGCCACGTCGGCGCGGTGCCTGCAGCCCGATGGCGCGTCGTCCCGGTGCGGTCAGCAGCAGCCACGGCAGCGCGGTCATTGCGACGAAGCCCAGCGGCAGCAGCCAGCGCACCGGATGCTCGCCCAGCGTGCCGGCCGCTCGAAGGCCGATGAACAAGGCGGCCAGCACCAGGGACGAGCGCCACAGTTCGGCGCCCAGGGCGCGCCAAGGGGCGCGCAGCGACAGAGCGGTCGTTGTTGCAGATGCCTGCAGATTCATCCGGTGGCCTCGGTCGGAAAGCCGACCTGGGCCGCCCGCCGCAGGCTGGCCTGCACCACCAGGCGGTGGAAGGGCCGGATCAGGCCGATGTAGCTGCGGCCCAGGCGGTTGTGGCAACACACCACGGTGCTCATCACCAGCGTCGGCCCGGGCTCGCCGGCTGCGGCCGGGCGGCACATCACCGAGGCACGAAAGTCCAGGTGCTTGTCGTTTTCGCCCAGGATGATCTCGCTGGCGTGGCGCTCGTAGATCTTGAACAGGCCCACGCGGTTCGTGGCAGGCGAGGGGCCGGCAGTGCTCAGCGCCTTCGCGGTCTTCAGGCCGAATACGGACACCATCGCGTCCCGCACGCCCATCAGCTGGTTGATCCAGCCTGGCTGATGGCCGAAGACAAAGCGCGCAAGTAGCTCAGGGTCGCGCACCACGTTGGCCGGCAGCGCGACGGCAAACGCGTCGGCCAGGTAAGGGTTGGCGTAGAAGCTGCCAATGCGCGAATCGGTCGGAACCGGTACCGGTGACACGGTGGTGGAAAGGGGGCTCATCAAGGCGTTTGCTCAAAGGCCTGCAGCACCTCGGCCACGTTGTCGCCGATCTCGGCCACCGCGTAGCCACCTTCGAGGATGAACAGCGTGGGCAGTTGCAGGGCCGCGAGTGTGCGGCCGAGGCGGTGGAACTCGGGCGTGCGCAGCTGGAATTTCGAGATCGGGTCGTCGGCGAAGGTGTCCACGCCGAGCGAGACCACCAGCGCGGCCGGGCGGTAAGCGGCAATGCGTTCGCAGGCGGTGGCCAGTGCGGCGAACCAGGCCTCGTTGGTCGCGCCCGCGGGAAGCGGGTAGTTCTGGTTGAAGCCCAGGCCAGCGCCGCTGCCGGTCTCGTCGGCATGGCCGAGGTAGAACGGGTATTCGGTCAGCGGGTCACCGTGAATGCTCTGGAACAGCACATCGGCACGGTCGTAGAAGATGGATTGCGTGCCGTTGCCGTGGTGGTAGTCCACATCCAGGATGGCCACGCGCTCTGCGCCCTGGTCCCGCCAGGCCTGCGCGGCAATCGCGGCGTTGTTCAGGAAGCAGTAGCCGCCGAGGAAATCGGCGCCGGCATGGTGGCCGGGCGGGCGGCTGAGCGCAAAGGCGGCGCGGTGCCCGGCGGCGATGTGGGCCTGGGCGGTCAGCGCGATGTCGGCGCCGGTGCGCGCTGCGGCCCAGGTGCCGGCGGTGAACGGCGTGCCGCTGTCGAAGGAATACAGCCCGAGGCGGGCCATGAAGTTGACCGGCTCCACGTCGCTGCGAAAGCCGCGGATCGGCCAGACCGAAGGCAGGATGTCGCCGGTGTTGCCCAGCGCGGTCCACTGGTCCCAGGCGGTCTCCAGGAAACGCAGGTAGCGCGCGCTGTGCACCCGGGTGATCGGGTCCAGCGGGAAAGGCTTGGGCGGCAGCACCGGGCCGATGCCGCGCGCCTGAACGGCGGCCAGCACATGGTCGGCGCGTTCCGGCTTCTCGAAACAAGGCACCAGCTCGCCGCGGTAGAACTCGTGGGATCCCGCGTGCGCGCGGTGCTGGTCGCTGTAGAAGATGTGCATGCCGGCACTTTACGGTGATCTGGCTGGCGGCGTTTCAGGGCCTGCTGCTCAGGCCACCGGTTGGCGCATCACGGCGCGCAGCGTGGCGATCAGGCGCGCCAGGTCGATGGGTTTGGCCACGTGGGCCACCATGCCGCAGGCCAGGCACTGGTCGCGTTCTTCCTGCAGCGCGTGGGCGGTCTGGCCGATGACGGGCAACTGCGGGGCCAGCAGGCGGATGCGGCGCGTGGCTTCGTAGCCGTCCATCTCGGGCATCTGAATGTCCATCAGCACGGCATCGAAGCCGTCCGGCGAGTCGGTCACGAGGTTCACCGCCTCGCGGCCGTCGGCGGCCAGCGTGACGCGTGCGCCGGCACTGCTCAGCGCCTGCTTGATGACGATCTGGTTGACCGGGTTGTCTTCGGCGACCAGCAGCCGCAGGCCTTCGAGCTGCGGGCCGCCGGGTGGCGTGTCGTCCTCCGCCAGCGACAGCTGCTGCCAGCGCGCCGGCACCGCGCGCAGCGGCAGCCGCAGCGTGAATTCGCTGCCCACGCCCAGCGTGGAATGCACCGTGATCTCGCCGCCCATCAGCTCGGCCAGCTGGCGGCTGATGGCCAGGCCCAGGCCGGTGCCGCCGTAGCGCCGCGTCGTGGAAGCGTCGGCCTGGCGGAAGGGCGCGAACAGCGCCTCGCGCTGGCCGGCATTCATGCCGATGCCGCTGTCCTGCACGCGGATGCGCAGCCACTCGCCATCGCCATTGCCGTCGCGGTCGGCCAGCAGGTCGATGCCACCGCGGTGGGTGAACTTGACGGCATTGGCCAGCAGGTTGGCCAGGATCTGCTGCAGCCGCGTCGGGTCTGTCATGCAGGCCAGCGGCAGCTCGGGCGCCAGGTGCACCCTCAGCGCCAGGCCTTTTTGCTGGGCGGTGTCGCGCACCATGTCGGCGGTCGCGTCTATCAGCTGGCGCGGGCTGGCCGGAATGGATTCGACATCCATGCGCCCGGCCTCGATCTTCGAGTAGTCCAGCACGTCGTTGACGATGGCCAGCAGCAGCTTGCCGGCCGACAGGATGCGGTTGTAGCCGGTTTGGGTCACCCGGCCCTGGGTCTGCTCGAAACCCAGCTGGGCAAAGCCGAGGATGGCGTTCAGCGGCGTGCGGATCTCGTGGCTCATGTTGGCCAGGAATTCGCTGCGGTGGCGGGCCTGTTGCTCGGCCTCTTCGCGCGCGGCCTCGCGTTCGGTCTCCAGCGCATGGCGCTCGGAGACATTGCGCACCACGGCCACCAGGTCGCCGCCCGGCTCGGTCGGCACGATGCGGGCTTCGTAGGTCTGCTCGCCGGCCGGCATGGCCAGTGCGTATTCGATCGATACCGGCTGCTGGCTTGCGCCCACCTGGGCCAGCGCCGCCATCAGCTTGTCGGCCGCGTCGCCCGGCAGCACCTCGCGCACCGGCCGGCCCAGGAATTGGGCAGGCTCGCGGAGCAGCGTGACGGTGTTGCCGGCGCGGTAGTCCAGCACCACGCCTGCGGGCGAGAGCCGGAAGTAGAGGTCTGGCAAGGCCTCGAACAGGCTGTTCAGCTCGGCGGTGCGGCGTGCCACCTCGTGCTCGAGCTGGTCGGCCTCTTCTTCGGCGCGGCGGGTGGCGTGCTTCTGCAGCGTGATGTCGACGAACGAGGCCAGCAGGTGGTCCTGCCCGCCCAGTGGCGTTCGCGTGGCCGAGTAGGCAATGTCGACCTGCTCGCCGCTGCGCTTGCGCAAGCGCATCTCGCGCCCGCTGACGCGGCCGGTCTCCTGCAACTCGGCCATCGCCGCGGCATGCTGGGCCGTGTCCACCCACAGTGCCAGCGGGGGCGCACCGGGGCCGATGACCTCGCTGCGCTGGTAGCCGCAGAGGTCCAGCCAGGCCTGGTTGACATCGGCCACCCGTCCGCCGGGCGAAGACTTCAGCAGCATGCCCACCGGGCTGGTCTGGAACATCAGCGAGAAGCGAGCCTCGCTGTCGCGCAACGCGCTGACGACCTTCTGCCGCGCCGCTTCGGCTTCGTCGGCCGTCAGCCGCAGGCTGACCTGCATCGCCAGCCGCTCCAGCACGCCAACCTCTTCGGCGTCGAAACGCTCGGCCTGCTCGGCGCGCATGCAGAGCACGGCGCGCACCTCCGTGTCGACCTTCAGCGGCATCGCCAGCCAGGCGCCGCCGGCCGGCACCGCGGCCATGCCTGGCAGTGCGGGCTGGGCCGGGCTTTCCAGCACCAGCGCGGTGCTGCCCTCGCGCCATGCGCGAAGCGCGGCGGTGGCACTGCTGCCGCCACGACCGGGTTCGTCGCCGGTCCAGCCGGGCCGCTGCAGGTTGCCGATGCGCAGCGGAGGCAGCGGCTGCAAGGTGTCGCCGGCGCGTTGCACCGGGCGCAGCGTCTCGCGCCGGTCGTCGGTGCTGCCGATCCAGGCCAGGCTCATGCCACCTTCCTCGACCACCGCCTGGCAGATCGCCGCGTACAGGCTGCTCGGGTCACCCTTGACGTGCGCGGCGTCCTGCACCCGGCCCAGCACGCGGTAGAGCTGGTTCAGCCGGCGCAGGCGCTGTTCCGCATGGCGGTGCTGGGTGACGTCGCGGGCAATGCCGAGCACGCCGATGACCCGGCCGCTGGCGTCGCGCATCGGCGCCTTGATGGTCTCGAACAAGGCCTTGCTGCCGTCGGCGGCCAGCGTCAGCCAGTCCTCGGACATCAGTGGCCTGTTGGCAGCCAGCGCGTCCAGGTCGTGCTGGCGCTGCGCGTCCGCCTGCTCGGGTGTGGTCAGCGCATGGTCGGTGTGGCCGATGATGCCGGCCTCGGGCTTGCCGAAGACACGCTCGAACGCCGGGTTGCAGGCGCGGTAGACGCCCTTCAGGTCCTTGACGAAGACCAGGTCGGGCAGGGTGCTGACAAGGGTGTGCAGGCTTTGCCGCTGGTCCTGCAGCTCACGCGTGCGGCGCTCGACCATGCGGCGCATCGCGACCGCCCAGATCAGCGCCGCGCCGCCGGCCAGCGCCGCCAGCGACAGCAGCATGCCCAGATCGCGCTGCCACGCCGCGCCGGCCAGCACGCCAGCGGCCCGCGCAGGCAGGCTGAAGGCGAGCGCCATTGCCGGCGCGAGGGCCAGGGTCACGGAGGATCGTTTCACGCAGGCATGCAGAGGCTTTCTGGCTGGGCAGCATAGCGCAGCGTTGTTGCCATTCTGAAAATATCACCCTTACCCAGCCGCGTATGCCAATTGCTGGGCCAGGCGGTTGTGGCGAGCCAACAGCGGACCCAGGTCCAGCGTGCACAACTGCCCCTCGCGCACGACGACCCGGCCGTTCACCACCGTGTAGGCGGCACTGGCCGGCGCACACATCAGCAGCGCCCCCAAGGGGTCATGCACCGCGCCGCCGGCCAGGCCCAGCGTGCGCAGGTCGAACATCGCAAAGTCGGCCGCCATGCCGGGCGCCAGGTGGCCGATGTCGTCGCGCCCCAGGACTCGCGCACCGCCGCGGGTGGCGATCTCCAGCACGTTGCGCGCGGTCATCTCGGCGGGCCCGTGATCGCAACCGAAAGTGAGCCCCTCAGTCGCTTCGCTCCGGTCCCCCGAGGGGACGCCGCCTGTCTTGGGGCGGCCCGGCGACAGGCTTGGTCCCAACGACCGCCCGACGCGGGCCAGCAGCAGCGCCTGTCGCGCTTCGCCCAGTAGGTGCGCGCCGTCGTTGCTGGCGCTGCCGTCCACGCCCAGGCCGACCGGCACGCCGGCGTTCAGCATGCGCCGCACCGGCGCAATGCCCGAAGCCAGCCGCATGTTGCTGCACGGGCAATGCGCCACGCCGGTGCCGGTGGCGGCAAAGCGGGCAATGCCGGCGTCGTCCAGCTTGACGCAGTGGGCATGCCACACGTCGTCGCCGATCCAGCCCAGGCTTTCGGCGTACTGCGCCGGCGTCATGCCGAACTTGGCCAGGCTGTAGGCCACGTCGTGGTCGTTCTCGGCCAGGTGGGTGTGCATGCGCGTGCCCAGCGCCCGCGCCAGCCGGGCCGATTCGCGCATCAGATCGCGGCTGACCGAAAACGGCGAGCAGGGCGCGGCCACCACGCGCAGCATCGCCAGCGGCTCGGCGTCGTGGTGCGTCTCGATCAGGCGCTGGGTGTCGGCCAGGATCGCGGCTTCGTCTTCGACCAGGCTGTCCGGCGGCAGCCCGCCGGCGCTTTCGCCCACGCTCATGCTGCCGCGCGCCGCGTGGAAGCGCATGCCGATCTCGGCCGCGGCCTCGATGCTGTGGTCCAGCTTCACGCCGTTCGGGTAGAGGTACAGGTGGTCCGAGCTGGTGGTGCAGCCCGAGAGCAGCAGCTCGGCCATCGCCACCTGGGTCGAGACCTGCACCATCTCCGGAGTCAGCCCGGCCCAGAGCGGGTAGAGCGTGCGCAGCCAGCCGAACAGCTCGGCGTCCTGCGCCGCGGGGATGGCCCGCGTCAGGCTCTGGTACATGTGGTGGTGGGTGTTCACCAGGCCGGGGATGACGATGTGGCCGCTCGCGTCGATCTCCTCGTCCACGCCATCCGCCGGCAGCCAGGGCCGCAGGTCCTCGTCGCTGCCCAGCGCGATGATCTGCCGGTCCTGTACCAGCAGGCTGGCGTGGCGCAGTTCGCGGCGCTGGTCGTCCAGCGTGGCGATCAGCTCGGCGTTGCGGATCAGCAGGGTGCGGCGGGGAGCGGCAGAGTTCATGGCGCGCGCTGGTATCGTGAAGGCCCGCCATCGTTGCACAGCGCGTGCCCATCCAGGTCAGGTATGCCTCGTTTCGCCGCCAATCTTTCGATGCTGTTCACCGAGGTGCCGCTGCCGCAGCGTTTTGCGCGTGCCGCCGCGGCCGGCTTCCGCTTCGTCGAATGCCAGTTTCCGTACGACTTCCCGGCCGACGCATTGCGCGCCGAGATGGATGCGGCCGGCCTGCAGATGGTGCTGCACAACCTGCCGGCCGGTGACTGGGCGGCGGGCGACCGCGGCATCGCCTGCGACCCGACGCGCGTGGCCGAATTCCGCGCCGGCGTGCCGCGCGCGCTGGCCTACGCCAAGGCGCTGGACGTGCCGCAGCTGAACCTGCTGGCCGGCCTCACGCCCCCCGGCGTGCCGGCCGCCCAGGTGCGCGCCACCTTCCTGGACAACCTGCGCTTTGCGGCCGATGCGCTGACCGAACACGGCAGGACGCTGCTGATCGAGCCGCTGAACACCTTCGACCTGCCCGGCTTCTGGCTGCACAGCAGCCATGATGCGCAGGCGCTGATCGAAGAAGCCGCGCGGCCCAACGTGAAGATCCAGTTCGACCTCTACCACCTGCAGCGCATGCAGGGCGAGCTGGCCGGCACGCTGCAGCGCCAGCTGCCGCACATCGGCCATGTGCAGTTTGCCGACAACCCCGGCCGCCACGAGCCCGGCACCGGCGAGTTGAACTTCGGGTTCCTGTTCGATCACCTGGACCGCATCGGCTACACCGGCTTTGTCGGCGCCGAATACCTGCCGCTGGCCGGCACCGAAGCCGGCCTGGGTTGGCTGGCGCGCTTTCAAGCATGACGCCCACTGAACTTTTGCGCAGGCTTTACGACACGGCCGTTGCCGCGGCCTTGCCAGCCCAGGTGCTCGCCGTGCACCTGCCACCGCCACCCAAGGGCCGCACGCTGGTGCTGGGCGCCGGCAAGGCCGGTGGTTCGATGGCTGCGGCGGTCGAGGCGCTGTGGCCGGCTGACGCGCCGCTGAGCGGCCTGGTCATCACACGCTACGACCACGTGCCGCCGGGTGGGCCGGCGCAGCGCCGCATTGAGGTTGTTGAAGCCGCGCACCCGGTGCCGGATGCCGCGGGCCTGGCGGCCTCGGCCCGCATGCTGGCGCTGGTGCAGGCCTTCCAGGCCGGGCCGGACGACCTGGTGCTGTGCCTGATCTCTGGCGGCGGCTCGGCCTTGCTGAGCCTGCCGGCGCCCGGGCTGACGCTGGGTGACAAGCAGGCCGTCAACAAGGCCTTGCTGCACAGCGGCGCGGCCATCGACGAGATGAACTGCGTGCGCAAGCACCTCTCGGCCATCAAGGGCGGCCGGCTGGCGCAGGCCTGCGGTGCCGCACCGCTGCTGTCGCTGCTGATCTCCGACGTGCCGGGCGACGACCCGGCCGTGATCGCCAGCGGCCCGACCGTGCCGGACCCCAGCACCTGTGCCGACGCGCTGGCCGTGCTGAGCCGCCACCGCATCGCGCTGCCGGCCGTGGCCCAGGCCGCGCTGGAAAGCGGCGCCTGGGAAACGCCCAAGCCCGGCGACCCGCTGTTTGCGCAGAACGAGGTGCGCATGATCGCCACGCCGCAGATGAGCCTGGACGCGGCTGCCGCCGAGGCGCGCCGGCTCGGTTTCGCGGCGCATGTGCTGTCGGACGAACTCGAAGGCGAGTCGCACACCGTGGGACAGGTGCATGCGGCGCTGGCCCGCGCGGTGGCGCGCCGAGGCATGCCGTTTGCCCGACCTTGCGTGATCCTCTCCGGCGGTGAAACCACGGTGACGGTGCGCGCCGACACGCCGCGCCCGCTGGGCCGCGGCGGCCGGGCGGGAGAGTTCCTGCTGGGCTGCGCGCTGGCGCTGCGCGCCGAGCCCGAAGTGTGGGCGCTGGCGGCGGACACCGATGGCATCGACGGCGTCGAAAGCAATGCCGGCGCACTGGTCACACCAGACACCTTGGCCCGCGCCGCGGCACTGGGCCTGTCCGCCGCCGAGCACCTGGACCGGCACGACAGCTTCGGCTTCTTTGAAGCGCTGGGTGACCTGGTCGTCACCGGGCCGACCTACACCAACGTCAACGACTTTCGCGCCTTGTTGATCCGTTGAGCAACTTTCGGCGAAGCCGCGGGTCAGAGCCGGACCATGTCCCGCCTGATGCGCGCAACCCTGCCCATGCTGCTCGCCGCGGCCACCGGCGGCGTGTGCGCGCAGTCGCCGCCAGCGGCTGAGGTGCAGAAGGTCACGGTGACCGGCGCGGCGCGGCATTCGGTCGAAAAGTCCTTCCGCAAGATGATGCACGGCATGGACTTTTTCGAGCAGGCCAAGGCCGGCCTGGCGCCGCAGGCCGTGCTGCGCTTCAAGCTGCTGCCGCGCAAGCCCGGCACCGACATGGATCACATCGTGCTCGAAGTGATCGGCTCGTCGTTCGACTACAAGGTGCCGGTCGCGCCAGACCACACGTTTGTGCTGGAACGCAGCCGCCTGGCGATGGACGAGGACGCGGTCGTCTCGCCGAACCGGCGCCGGCTCAGCATGACCTGGCGCACCGACATCCGCAGCCCCGGCCTGCCGCCCGGCACCCGCCGCCTGGGCGACCTGCGGCTGGAATGCCTGGTCGGGCTGGAGGCGGACCTGGTGTCCAACAGCAACCCGTTTGCCATGATCGCCGACCTGTTCGCCGACAGCCGGCGCTACTGCGAACGCAAGGACGCCAAGTACCTGTTCTTCGCCGAGCGGCCACTGTTCAGCGTGACGCTGGTGGCCGGCGAGCGCCGCGAGGTGCTGCCCATTGACCAGCTCTATGCCGGCGCCAGCGACGACCCCGGCCTGAAACAGGACCTGCCCTATTGCGACTGCGAAGTGCTGGTGGATCGCACTTACTTCCTGCCGCTGGGCGACCGCAGCTGGCCGGACGACACGCGGGTCGAATTCGAGTACATGGACGATCGGCCATGAAGACCTTGCTGTCGCTGATCGCCGCGGCCTGGCTGTGCACGGCTTGCGCCAGCAGCGGCCTGTTCGCCACTTCGCCGCAAGGCCCGGGCGCAGCGCACACGGCCAGCGGCCAGGCGCTTGCGCCGCAGGCTGCGATGGACCTGGTCGCCATCGGCAAAAGCAGCAAGGCCGAGGTGGCCGTGGCGCTCGGGCCGGCCGTGGTCATTCCGTTCGACAGTGGCAAGGCAGTGTGGGTCTACCGCTGGCCGGGTGCGGACCAGACCTCGCGTGCCGCGACCGAGCTGGTGCTGCTGTTCGATGCTTCCGGGCTGTTGGCCAACGTGCGCTTGCGCCCCGGCTACGCCCGGCACGAATAGGCGTCGTTCGATTGGCGGCGTTCAGATGCTGGCCGCTGGCGCCTTCAGCAGGGCTGCGAGCCCGGTGCCGGCCACTGCGATCATCAGCAGCGGCATGCCCCAGCCCGGCGCCAGGCTCAGTGCCAGGCCACCGAGCATCGGGGCCGCCATGCCGCCCAGCGTGTAGCTGAGCACCAGCACCGCGGTGGTGTTGACCAGCGCCACGCCTTGCTCGCGGTGGCCGATGTCGACCATCGCCAGCGTGTACAGCGCGCCGCCAGCGCCGCCCCACACAAACGCGATGACATAGGCCAGCGGCGGCCAAGCCGGTGCCAGCGGCAGCAGCAGGCAGGCGCCCAACGTGATGGCGGCGCAGCCCAGCAGCACGCCGCGCAGCGACCAGCGGTCCGCCAGTTCGCCCACCGGCACCATCACCAGCGCGCTGCCGGCGCCGCTGGCCGAGACCAGCAGCGCCGCCATCCCGGCGCCAAAGCCGGCCGACAGGCCGTACAGCGGCAGCAGGCCCGAGGTGCCGGCTTCGAAAAAGCCGCCGACCGCGCCGGCCAGCATCAGCACCGGCCGCTGGCGCATTGCGGCGGCGATGCCGCGCCAGCCCGGTGGCGGTGCGTCTTCGCGGTGGTGGCTGGTCAGCGCCGGCACCGCGAAGCTCAGCAGCAGGCCCAGCGCAGAAAGCGCCACCGCCGTCCAGCGCGCAAGCTGTGCCGCCGCGCCCTCGGTGCCGATGAAGGCCAACAGGCTGGGGCCGAGCACGAAGGTGCAGCCCACCATGGTCTCGTACAGCCCGACGATGCGGCCACGCCGCGCAGCCGGCGCCAGCTCGGCAACCGTGGCTTCGGCGACGATCCAGCGCAGCGAGCCCGCCGCGCCGCCGACCACGCCCAGCAGCGCCCAGCCGACCGGCCAGGGCGTCAGCACCGTCAAGGTCAAGGTGCCCAGCGGCACCGCGCCGCTGAGCAGCAGCGCACCGCGCATGCCCAGCCGCGCCACCCAGCCGCCGGCAAACGGCGTGGCCACCGCCAGGCCCAGCCAGTTGGTGGCCGCCAGCAGGCCGACCAGCGCGTCGTTCAGTCCCAGGCCCTTGGCGGTGAACAGCAGCAGTGGGAAGAACATGAAAAGCCCGCTGAGCTCGCAAAAAGTCGACGCGAAGATGGCGATCAGGCCGCGGCGCAGCTGGGCAGGCGAGACGGCAGGCGAGGGCAAGGGCGTGGTCAAGGCGATGGGGTGGCGGGTTGGGGCCGCGATCTTGCCAGGATGGGTGGTGGGTCTGCCTCGGCCAT
>Ga0307514_10002000_pt1 | contig 22144 bp, 30 predicted proteins | sample 16_EM_MG_FD_203088 | JGI IMG/M metagenome (GOLD analysis project Ga0307514, IMG submission 203088) | Populus trichocarpa ectomycorrhiza microbial communities from riparian zone in the Pacific Northwest, United States - 16_EM | ecosystem: Host-associated > Plants > Roots > Unclassified | place...
TAGGATGGTACAGGCATCGTGAGTTATTTAGATTTGGGGTTTCTTTGGATTCGTGTTTCTGATGCGTTTTTCTAGTTTGGGGTTTATAGTTGTTGTACAATGGTGTATTACGGTATGATCTAGTACTTTTCGCTCTTCTTTTTTTTCTTCACCCCCTCTCCCTCTAATCCTCTACCACTGTATGATGCTGGGAATTCCTATTAACTAGTTTCCATGAATATCCACCTCCGCCAATTACAGTCCAAGTTCCAAAATATTCTTTCATGAATTTTACGATGGATACAGTGAATTTCGAGAGGAAAAAAAAAAAACACATAAATAAACTCCAGTTAGCCAGCTGGTTGCCACTTTGGGAAGTCGACCATAAGCGATGGTTGCCGTTTTGGGAGAACGGTAACGAGAGGTGGGGGTTGGGCTAGCTAGTCTAAGGTACTACTTAAGTAGTTCTCGACTGGGTATAGCCCCCTTCTAAACCCTTGAGTAGCAATGTTGTACTGCTATACTGCTATAGCTATGCTCCTCTTCTTTCCCTAAGTTATATACCCCACAATGTCCGCCCGCAGACTGGACAAAACATATTCAACGGGCAACAAACAGAGCGTTGGGTAAATACCCTCAAACAGAAAACGCAGGCACATCATGGGACACGAGCATGAACTGGCTTTTCTTGAGGGGATCAAGGCCGATAAACATTGCTATGACACATAGGTGCCTCATGGTATGACTCCCGTTATATAGAGGCGCTAGGGGACATGTTATGACCAACTTTTCAGACGTTTATGTTACTTCAGTCATCTAGGAGCGGAGGAACTGTAACGGTCGCGTGTCATCGTACCTGCTTTCGCGATAGAAAGGAGTGGATTTTCCAGGCACGGACTCAGATGCCTATATCACATCTCCCGACACCTTGCCCCTAGGCCTGCTACGCGTCATCCTCGCGGCTACACGACAGCAAAATCCACAGCGGGGGGGGGGGCGGTGATTTTTACCAAAAAGTGGCTTGTCTCAGTCCCTCTATACTTCTTATGACGACAAAACACGTCTTGGGCACCTTTCAAACTTACTTTTTGGTAACGGGACAGTAATGGTTGATGTAATATAATTCGTTGATTAGGGGTCAAAGCCTGCAACTAGTGCATTGTCTGGCATACTGATTACGACGTTGTATACTATATCTCGGACATACTGATGACATGAGCGTCATAGCTACGTTGACAATGAAAAAGTCACAGAATCTCGAGGCCGAGCCCCATGTCTTCTACGAGGCCAAGAGTGCGGCCTTAATATGGTAAATATAAGAGGTTTTTTTATTTTAATTTTTTGTGGAACCATTAATCGCATTAAATACAAGAAGTTCGGCTGCACTGGCAATAAAGCCCAAGAGACCATGTAGTCTAGATTGAGTGATCTGAATGCAAGCCAGCGAGCGGCATGCAAAGAGGCAAGGAAACAGAATTGGGCATATTGAATCCTAGTAGTCCATCATAAGGAAGGTCCCCTCGAGACTAACTGACTGGAATCGGTTAAGGCACAAAAAATCAGTAGAAGATGAAGCACAGACGCCGGACCGTTTTGCAATAAACAGCTCGAGAAAAAAGTTAAGAGGTGAGTGCGGGTATTCACACAGTATCAACCACCACATCATCCCAAGACGCTCAACATTAACAGATTACCCTCAGAAACTCGTCACAATAACCCTGCCCTCCTCTTCTCCCTTTCTCCCATTTCTTCCATTTCTTCCTCATCGAATCTCTCAATCAAGAGGTCATAGATATACTGCGAAAGCGGCTGATTCAAAGTTGCCACTTCGTGACAGTCCCCTTCTAGCCCCCCGCGGAAGTACTCCCCCACGAGTTTTCCTCCCATTCCAGACGCGCGGGCGATGTTGCGCAGAACTAAAGCTGCTGTGAGAGCGACACCAGCTGCGTCCCCGCGCTCGTCGACAGTAGTGACTTGCTTTCTAAGAACAAGGGTTTCCGATGGTGGGAGGTATTCTTCGGGGTTTTTCGAGATAGTGGTGTTGACAGGATTATCCACAGGGGTACCAGTTACAGTCGAAGTTTTAGGGATTTTAGCGTCTAGCTTCGGGTCTGTAGATGTGTTTGGTCTCTTCGTACTCGGCGAGTCCGGCATATGTGTCCTCACATGTGCAATTACACTCCTCCTATCGGAGGACCCTGGCGGTGGGAATCGATGACACTCTGCCCAAGAGCAACAGACAGTTATATTAACCTTCTCCCCAGTTGGAGGCGGGGCTAGATGCATATCGAGAATATGCGCAAACAAATCCTGTGGACTCGGCAACATCGCTTGACATCTCCCCATAATATTCTCTGGATGCTGATCTGTGCACACAGTCCACTGACAGGCCAAGTATTCAACGCCCTTGGGGCTCAACGGGGTAAGCCTGGGTTTGATTCCTTTGATTATGAACTTCTGGGAGTTTGGAGGAACTGGGATGACCATAGCTGAGGCAGTGGAGAAAGCGACAGAGACGTTCTTGATGAAGTCTGCTGCGGCGAGAAGCGGGCGGATGTTAACATAGGGTGTAAATCGGGCTTGGTAAGATTGCCAGAGGGCGATTTGGGTGATGTCGCACTCGGGGTCGGGGGTGAAGCAGGTGCGCATCCTGCTCAGTCCAGTTTGTTAGCACATCAAAAAACAGGGGATAAATTATGAAATACCATTTCGTCGCCCTCTCCGGCTCAGGAAAACTCAACAACTCATTGACAATCTCCTGAGGCAAGTGCGGTATCTGCGTAGGCGGGGTGACCTTAACCCTCGGCCGTAACGAGTACTTAGTATAGTCCTCCTCCGCCTGATGAAGTAACAACCTCCTCAATTGCTTCAAAAAACCCAATGTCATAGGTTGTGACATAAGAACCGTTACATTCTCGTCAACCGCCGTATACTGGTAGAGAAAATCCAGGCATGCAAGGAGCAGCTCTTCATCCTCGAGTAACAACAGGTCCTGCACCCTTCGGACGCTGGTCAGACTGACGGACTTAAGTCGGTTAGTTTCATCCCTATGAACTAGCCGCGTGATCCCCCTAAGAGACGCAATCAAGATTCCTCGGTCGTCAGATTCTAGACCAGCGACTAATCCCTTGAACAACTCTCCATTTTCAGCTAGAGGTAGGATAGGACACAGAGCTTCGACGATATCAAAACAATAGTGTTTTAGTTCCGTAAGTGCGCTATGTGGAGGAATATTTATCCCCTTTACAATTGTGTCCCTGCAGTTCTTCAGGCCCGCCATATATTTAGCGTTTTCAACGTTTATAGACATGTTCCTCAAAATCAACGCTGCTTCGAGGATTCCATCCAACTTTTTCCGGTTTTCTGGTGTTTCGATGGTATCGATAATATCCTTAGAACTTCCCTTTGTGAAATTTGTGAGCCCGGAGAGCTCTAAGACGAGGGCTTCAGTCATTCCAGGGTAGTCATCTGCTTTCAAGTTATCCCCGTGTTCAAAGGATATTCGGACGAGGTTGGTCAGTGCAAAGGCAACCTCTTCTGGGAGACCAGAGCGGAGCCCCATGGTTACCCGCATCATTAACGATGCACCGGGGTGGCCGGCACCGAGTTTGGGGGCAAGTGTAAGAGGCATGGTCATTTGGCGTTGGTTGATGTAGGCTTGGGGGTTGCTTGCGGGGGTCATGACGGGGCGGGGGACAGGGCCGAGGGAGGTTCCGCTGTAGTGGGCTGGCACGCTGTTTGGTGGGGTCCAGGTGGATTGAGTGGGGTTTATGGAGCCAGCACCGTTGGGATGTTGGGGTGGAGCTTGATGCGTAGGTTGGGGTTGCTGTGTTTGTTGAAGTGACTGTTGTTGTGATGGTCCGGCGGTGGCAGTTTTCGATGTTGCACGAGGAGTGGTAATTGGGGGTTGGTAAAATTGCCGCTGAGGGGGGGCTTGTCTCAGAGCTATCCGATGCTATTATTAACCAATGGTCTCATTTGGTGGAGGTTTGTAGGGAACATACTCCTTCCACTGTTAGTAGTCCCTACTGGGGTGGCATTTACAGCAGTTGGTGACATTGAGGCCTCCTCCTCCTTGGCTTCAGTGCCGGGTGAGCCTTCAGGAGGAGTATTTTCGAATGTCCGCGTCATGATTGGACCACCGGCAGCTGAGCGGTCTTCGACGAGTTCTTTTGGGGGGGGCTCTTTGCCGTGGAATGTTTTGATTTCGTAGGCTCTGGGGTGAGAGTTAGCCTTTCTCGTCCCGGAGATGGGCAGTACATACGCAAGGTTTTTGTAATAGATGGTTTTGAGGAGGTAGCCGGCGTTGGTGTTATTAGCTGCGAGCTTGTAGGACTGCGCGAGGTCTCTCCAGACACCTGTGTACTGTTAGCCGTGAGTCGGGGGGTGAATCCGGAGAACTGCCGAGTAGAGAAACAGCAAACAGGCAGGCGAGAAACAAGCAACTCGCCTTTCTCGGTTGTGCAGTGATCGTAACCCCCCGCCTCGGTGACCTTCGTGTACAGCTTGAGCAAGTCAAGTCTCTTTCTTCCCAGCTCCGGTTCGGGAGTCAAAACCGTCCTGTTCGACCCCGTGAATTAGAAAGACAAAAAAAAGGATAGAAAAAAAACAGAGTCAAAGCCAAAAACAGTCGGGGCCCGATAAGTAAGTCAAGTAACGCTTCGTTCGGCGAAGCGTCGCACCCACGCACGGAGCCTACACCAACACCAACACAAAGTGCTTGGATTGTATCAATTGCACGAATCCACTATAGCGGCCGATCCTTGGAAAGTGGCACACATGGGTCGAACGTGGTACATACCCTCGCTCATCATGGTACTCCTGCAACTTCTTCATAAACTCTTCATACTGCGGGGTCCGCTCTATGTCGGAGTCGTCAAGGACCCGGTTCGCCCATTGCCCGCGGCCCTTCATCTTTGCGGGATGGTTTCGTGATGAGCGAGGCAACTGCGCTCGAGATGCGCAGAATGGAGATGGATTACTGGCTGGGAGGCAACAGATATGTACCTTGGGGATTTTCACTTGAGCCCTGCGACGACGCGAGATGTCAATTTTAATGGGGCGGACCGGCGCGGTTTTGCAGGGTACGCGAACGTCAAACTCGCGTTAGTTTGTGGGTTACTGGGAATTGCGCAAATGCGCAGCGGAGCCGCATGCCGCCAACGAGTGTGGGTGCTGCGCCTGCATGTGGCTGGTGCATGACAACCAACTTAGCCCAAGAAAGCAGTACTTTCCCTTTTGGGACTGCGTGCAAGCCGATGAGCACCCGGGCCTTGGTATAAGCTGCTGCAGAAGACAAGACCATCTCTTGCACATCTCCACAGCAGCGAGGACCAATATATATCTCACTAACCATTGGCCTCACATTCACCATGGCACATGAACTGCAGCTTCAGCTCACTAGCTCCGGTCCTCCAGCTGCCAATCCTCCTTCACATACCCAATATCCCATCTCGAGCTATCCTCTCGATAAATACTCCTTCTCCGTTACACATGCAACTGAAACCAGTTTCAGCACTTCTCAAATGCAATGGACGCACTATGCCCACCGAGATAACCTCTTCTTAGTCGTAGACACATCCCTGGTTTCAGGGCCCGTTCGGAGTACCTTTCTGAAGGTTATATGGGGTACACAGGTCTTGGTATGTAGTCAGTTGAAATCTTTCTGTGTACAAGTCTTCTGTATTTACCTTGGTAGTAGGAATATTTTGACTTCACTGCCTTGTCCAATCAGACTCTTCCAGCCTCAAATCCCCACAATCCCCCACAGCCTGCTGTGCTCTCGATAGCTAAGGTACCATGCTTAGCCGTGAGGTATCCCGGCGGAGATGGCCTGACAGTATGTTGGCAATCCCAAGGTGTAGTGTAATGCCGTTAACTAGTTATCTTTGTTTTGTGTTTTAGATCCGCCGTTTTCAGGTACGGTTTCCTACGGAAGCTATATTTGATACTGTCAAGCGCAAACTAGAAAGCTTGAATTTCCCAATACAAACACCACTAAACCCTCCACCTCGAGGTGGGCAAAATCAACTCTTGGGGGCACCACCGCAATATACTACACAATTCCCCGGGCCCCTCGCCAATCCTTCACAATTTCAAGGAACCCCAACCAATTCCTACCACCATCATGGCTCGGCTGTGGCAAATATGCCCCCCCACATGCATCAGATGGCTCATACGCCTCAAGCTCCCCTACACAATTCCCAGATGCCCCTAACCAACAATATGCCGCCACCAATAAGCTATCCCTCATATACGATGCAGCCCCCAGTTGCCATGCCTACTTTTACATATAGCCTACCAGACTTCTCTGGTCCTTCACCACCCACACCTGCAGGAATAGACACTCAGAGTGCCCCAAAGAAAGTCATTCCCATCGAAGACCTGCCCCCCCTCCGAAAGCCAACGCCAGTAGCAAAGGGAAAAAGGGCACCAAGAAGGAAAGCCCAAGCAAAGACTAGGGAGGCCGCAGTAGTAAAGCCTAGTTCCTCGCCCAAAGGTTCACCTATTGAAAAAGTCCCGGAAGGTGTATCTATGCTGCATCAGCAGCTGCCAGTGCACACAACCTTTCCACTACAACTGGCTGATGCCAGTCCAGTGAATAGCGATAATGGCTCTACTACTGAAGAGCGGCACCCCCAAATGCGACCACAGATACACACGTCGGATTTTATATTTCAATCTTCACCACCCCCGCTTCCGTTCAAGCAAACTCACCCAGTGCCTGCCCCCCCTGACGCGAGCAATAAGCGTGTGCGTTTCCAGGTTGCTGCGAGCCCTGACCCAATAGCTCGAGCTCCATTACCCAATTTGAGCAATACCTCAAAGGGCAAAGGCAAAGCGGTGGATACTAGCTGCTACGAAAACATCAGCGCTTCGAGTCCGCTGGTCGAGCCAGTGGACTCCGATGTCAGTATCGAGGCTCGTGCTAGACGGCTGGAACAGGAGCGATTCCGAGTCCTTGAGAACCTCATAGTTGACAAGATTCACGATGAAGATTTCTGTAAGCTTCTGTGCGATGTTAGCAGAGTGTGGCAGCGTATGGGGTTTGAGGATGTCTTTAAGGATGACAAATTGTTTGATATAGGGGAGCAGTGTTAGTTACTTAGGAAAAATTGTCCTCTACGCCCACACAAGGGATGCGGGGAAGTGGTGATGGAGGGAGAGATGTTATATTTCGAATTTCTGCCCCTGCAGCGACCTGCCGAGGAGATTTTCACACTAATGCAAGTTTCCGCGCATCACTCAACGGAAATATGACGTCAATGACAATTTTGCGTCGCATTACACATGGTATTTACATCTGGTAGTACAAGGTATAAGTGTGTTTTGAAACTGTGTGAGACTTATCGACACAGTACCAAGTAGAGCTGATTATAGCAGCTAATACTACATTTATACAAATTGACCATAATTATGATTCGCCTTACAACCCTCCGTGAAACCATCATCCACCACCTTACACACGGCCACAAACACTCCCCCAAACACCCCAGACAGAACATCACACAAGGCCAAGCTTCCAACTTGCCTCCACACATACCTGGCGACTAGCCCTCCAAAGCATCTAAAACTGGCACGACTAAACTCGGAGAGTCATCCCAATACAGCCACGAAGCAACAAAGTCTGGGACACATCAGGAAATTATCCTGGATAATCCCCAGGCAGTGATTAATCCAAGCATAACAAGGCCAGTCGAAATAGAGAGGAGCGCGGAGGAGGTTCGTGGTAGCTGGAATTGTGTAAAAACCGAATGCAATACTGGGTGAAACCGCAGTCTGGTGGCACTGGAAACCCATTAGAACATTCTGGTGCGACACTGGTGGTGAGTCGAGTAAAAATAGATCGGAGTCAGGGGACCAAAGGGCACCGATAATAGATCTTGATTTTTTTGCAATTTTGCATCTAGTGTGAGGTTTTGCATGCTTTATCATACTACATACCCCAAGATGCTGCAATTTAATCACACCATAGCTACCCCCCTCAAGCCCATAATAGTACACCACCTGATTCCTTGGATTCCTCCTCTACCGGCGAGTAACATGTATCCGAGGCGGCTGTTTGTGGGCCACAACCACGTAGGTTCAGGGTCTTTTGATCAGCTGCCGCGTCCAAGATCATGACTTGGACATTTGAACCTCCCCACCGCCCGGAAGGCTGAGGCGAGGAGATGCCCATTCCACCAACTGCCATACTGTAAATGCCACCCCAGTAGTGACTATTAGCAGTGGGAGAATTATAGCCTCCACCAAACGAGACCATTGGTTGATCATAGCATCGGATAGATCTAATACATGCCCTCCCCATCAACCGCAATTCTCCTTCCTAACCTAACAACATACCGCCCACTATAGATGCTGCTGGATGATGCTAGAAGGTATAAGTGGTGTTGAAGTTGGTCTCGGAGTACTGCACAACCCCACCAAATGCGAAACCCAAAAGCCCTTGGGGATAAGAGGTAACAGGATTAAATCACGAGGTGACTTAGTATAGTGCAATCAGACTAGTGCAACCATCGTACCAGTATCACCCTCGCATAAGTTGTTCAGGGTAATTGGGAAACGATTTACTTATACGTAGCACTCACGGATGAGTATGCCGTCGAGAGAGGGGGCTGTGTGCCAACTGATTTCTGCAGCGTACTACGAGGGCCCAAAGAAACTCAACATCCAGAATATTAGATATACGTTTCAGTTCAGCAGCCCTGCATCAAAACATAATCCATAAGTTACAATGGTAAGTAACAAAAGCAAGCTAATAGGCAACCCCTCAAGCCACACAACCCACCAAAAACAGAGAAACAAAAGAGTACCCAGAACAATGTAATGCAGAGGACTATAGCTGAGTACCTGGAGAGCAAAAAAGAGGAAAAGGGTTGGGGGTAAATCAAAAGACCATGAATCGAACGTATATGCTTTGATCAAGCCCTCAAGTGTTGATCTGTGCTTGTTCAACTATTACCGGGTGTCCATATCCCCCCATGACTCATTTCCCAGGTCTAGGTCTTCTCCGCATTCTTCCTCCCTAAGCCCACAACCAAACTACTCGACCTCACCCTCCCATCCTTATCCTCCCGTTTCTTCTTCCCTCCCCCAAAATAAACCGTCTTCAGCCTCTTCAGTCTACTCTCATTCTTTTGAGCCTGCTCCGTCTTATCAACCTTCTTCCCTCCAGAAACCGCCTCTTCTAAACTCTCCACGGCAACCGCATCTCCCGGTACCGGAGTAGAAAGGGCCCTAGCCCTCGCTGCAGCCTTTGCTGCAGCTGCACTCGATATCTCCGGAGTCTCACTCCTACTTGCAACCCCACTACTCCGCTCACCTATCGAACTTTCCTCCCCTGGCTTAGCCGGTAACGGAGTATTCGATGCCGGTGCAGTCGTATAGAAATCTACTACCCTCCTCTCCGGCCCCACCAATCCCATCTGCAACCCCACAATCTTCCACAAAGTCTTCCACCCCGGCTCCCTTCCTTGAGATTCCTTATTCACCCAGGGGCAATAATCCCTATGCTCCCCAATCACATCAAGCCTACAGACCATAGCGTCACCACCGCCAGTACTACCCCCCATGGGATGTTTGAATAACCAGAGCCCCAGTCGCCGGAAACATGCAGAGCAGGTGAGAAGCGTGGGGATTGAGGGCTCCTCATTGGCCCAGCCAAAGAGCGCAAGAATGAATGCTGATTCCTTGATCTCGGTGGGTGGGATAGTGATGGTGCCGGAGGAGGTGGGGGTGCTTTGATGTGGGTCGTGTACGAGATGGACCATGTGTTTAATGCGGGAGAAGTCAATTATAGAGGTAGCATAGTCAATAGCGGGAGGTAGGTCGTTCTGGATGGTTACGAGGGAGGCGTAGCGAGTGCGGAGGTTGGGAATCGAGTGGTTTGGGTTGGCAAGGGGGAGGTGGTAGATTGTATCTGCTCAACCATTAGTACTATATACTAGCACTGTATTATTATTTTTCTAGGCTCACCATCACAACCCCTTCTCCTCCACAGACACCAATCTTCATGCTCCGTTACCACCATCCCTCGATACCTATCCACTATCTCCTTCTGCATCCTTCTTCTTGTCTCCCGTTTTAGCCTTTCTCCTTCCATTCCTTCGACGTCTCCCATCACTGCATCATCCCCGTCTTGGTCTTCTGATATCCCGTCATCGTCGGCATCAATCTTTACTACAACATCCCTCGAACACACCGTACATCGTACCCTATTCTTATCCACACACACCCAACCTCGTTTCGCCCAGACTACCTCATTCACCGCTACCGGCTTTGCAGACCACTTATCAACAAACCGGAATGTCTTCAGCCTGCTCAAAAACTGGGGGCGGTCCCAAGGAGCATACGCCGGTGTCGGCTTTTCCGACAGAGAGAAGGCCGTAGTATGATTCCCAGATGGTGTAGTAGTTCGGATAGACCAAGACTCGTGACCGTGCACAGTATCGGACGGAGCTGCGGGTAGATGGATGGTCCGTCGCTTTTTCGGGTCCGGGGATGTGGTAGGTGGGCTCCTGGTTACATTCGTAATACCCGCAGTTGCATCTGCAGCATCAACTTCCATGTCCACTACTGACACAACACCGCCCTCCACCGCACCAGCGGTTGTCGGTCTCTTGTCTTGCCCCACACTACTTTGCCCACTGCTTCCCAGAGCTGTCGTCGTTTCTGAAGACTTGGCAGGGAGATTGATGGTTGATTTGCTTCGGAAGACGGTTGCTAGCTTGGATTTGGTGCTGTCTGTGCTGCTGGTGTGTTTGTGTCCGCTGCTCCTGCCTGTTGCTCCTTCCCCACTGCTGTTACTAGTTGAGCCGCCTGTTGCGGCTTGGAGCAGGTTATGGAGCTTCCGTTTTGTTGCGTACATGATGAACGTGTGCGGTTGGGGGAAGGGGAGGTTTGTCCGGGGGTTACTTAGGAGGGTGCACGGTCGAGTGTAATCTCAATAGGATACTTGAATAATGTTGAATGGAAGCTTTATAGCGGTCAAGGAGAGACCGGGGCGGTGCTGAGCACGAGAAAGTGAGAGGCTTGGAACAAGTCAGACGAGTCCACGATCCGTTCGGTAATTCGTGTGTATGAAACTGCAGCGATCGGACTTTTCTTGTTTATTTTTGGTTGTACCACAACGGCTCACTGAGATTGGCAACGCTGCTAATTCACCTCGAACTCGTACATAATGCTCGCTTCAACAGTACGACGGTCTCTCTGCCGTAGCAGCAGCCCGGTGTCAATTCCTATCGCTTTCGCTGACGCAAGGACATTCACTACTTCCCTGCCAGTCCTCTCTCAGATCGGTCAGCAACCGATTCTCGTTCCCCCAGGCGTGAAGCTCGTCGTGCAACCAGTTCCAAAACAAGCTCTACTTCAAGCAACCCGTACGAAACCTCCTCGGACGCTGTACGAATTACCCTCCACCCGCTTGCGCAATTCTTCACCTAACTAACCCCTCCCCTCCACCCCCACACCAGGGAAATCTCCGGGCCTCTCGGCACCTCTACCCTCCCGCTTCCTCACTACGTTACTCTCTCAATCTCTGAAACAACCCCCACCAGTGTCACCATTGCCGTTGAGAACGAAAATGATGCAGAGCAGCATGCCATGTGGGGCACTACCCGTGGCCTCCTTGCCTCGAGGATCCTCGGTGTATCAGAAGGCCACACTGCCATTCTTAGACTTATCGGCGTTGGGTATCGTGCAGTCATGGAACAGAATGGCAGGGTTGTAAACTTGAAGGTGGGGTATGCCCACCCAGTAGAATTACCAGTACCGGAATACGTCAAGGCAAGTACGCCTACACCAACCAGAATATTGTTGGAGGGAAAGGACAAAGCGGTCGTAAAGAACTTTGCAGCGACAATTAGGAAGTGGAGGGTGCCGGAGCCGTGAGCTTCCCTATTTTATGTGTGCTGGGAGTGGTAGATGCTGATCTTGAATGTCCCATAAATGCAGGTATAAGGGCAAGGGTATCTTTATCGACAACGAAACCATCAAGATTAAGGCGAAGAAGATCAAGTAGACGGGAAGAGAAGGTTCCAAGGAGAGTGGAGGGCATTAGTGCTAGGTCCCTTTTTTATGGTCCTCAATCTGTATACATATGATGGACTGTTCTATTTCTTACAGCATATCGGACACAAATATGGGGAATCTACAGGGCCCCAGCTACCTGGGGGAACCAGCAAACAAAACATTTCGCAAACCCTCCAAAACCCAACTCTGACAAACCAAAACAGATGTCTACCTAACCCCACCTCATTTTTAGCGGTGGGGCTCCACCCATTGGCGTACCTGCCTCACTTCTTCGTGAAATTGGAGGTGTCGTCAACTCCATCCTTCCTCCTGGGCCACCAACTCCCAACTCACTTGGTACCTTGAAGTTCAGCCTCACTCCCTCCACTTGTAAATTATTCAAGATCTGTTCAAAGATACCTGCATCCTCGTACTCTAGGTACTTCTTGAATAGCCTTAGTGCCGTTCTAGCATCTTCAATCGAGTCATGGGTCTGTTTCTGAATTTCTAATGAAAGGACGGAATAGGCCAGGAATCGAAGCGAAAGTTTCCTCTGCGAATTCTTAAGTGCGTAGAGCTGCACAGTGTCTTGTACTTGGTTCTTAGGAACATGAATGTTGATTGTTCGAAAATCTTTCGTCAAGCCATGACCAATGAAGATGCAACCAAGGTTAAGCAGCAGCCAAAGTCTCTTGTACGCAATCTAGACAGAACACCCCATCGTCAGCAGATCAAGTTGTGCAGTTGAGAGGGCTTTTCCGCTCATACCTTCAAAGGAATGACGTTATGCTTTGATAGCCTCACATCTAGATCTCCAGGATGTATCCCAGAATAGTCCGTCAGGTAATCCACCACAGGCTCTTTTGTAGCGATATAGTCGTCCAAGAACGGCACCCCTTCATCCAAACCCGAGCCCCTCAGTACACTAACCCTCGCAAGCCCACTCCTACTCGGACGAACCACCTCTTGACTCCCATCCGCTTTGACTTCGATCTCCTCCTGTTGCAGGGCCACAAATTCAGCATCTAGTGCCACTAATGTACCGGCAACTGGTTTTTCGGTATCGGCATTGAGAAGGCGATAGGTGAAACTATTTCGAGGTCTTTCATGGTGGGTGTGAAGAAGCGAGGTATCCATGTGTTCACGCCATGTATTATCGAAGACATTACTCTCAGCCTTTCGCTGGAAGCAGATTACGGACGGCATTTTCCATGTGGGGGAGAAGTCGAGTGCTTCATCACGTGAAATCGGGTAGACTGAAAAGTCGTTGAAGAGATGCCATCTAGGCTGGCCTCTGTTCTCGGGCTGTGAAAGAGCGACTGCAACATGCATGAAATTAGTCTCCCCAATGTTACAGTTGCCTGCCCTGTAACCTACCATTGATAAAGGACACTAGATGGGTGTCCCTCTCCTCATCAGTCCTTATCTCTGCTACAAAGCCTACCAACTCATACACCTCCACCCTCTGTTGGATTTTAATCAGCCTCCTGAGATCTTCTCCTTGATAACAAAAAAATTGATCTTCCTGCATTATTATTCCAATCTCCTCCGGCAAAAAAGTATTGTTTGACCAAAACGGCTTTGCATCAAGACTTGGAGTTGCAGTGGCATTCAAGAACAAAATCTTTGGAATCCGCTGTATGGATTTCCGGGTTGACAGATTGTGATACCGGCGGCATTTATCACACCAGCCTCTGGTCTGATTTTCTCGCTCTACGCTCTGTTTGAGGATATGAGAGAAATTTGGCAAAGGAAAATTCTTTTGCACCTGCCTCATACGTTAGGATGTATTATCTAATTTAGGTGGCAACATAAGATACTGGCCTTGGGATATAAGATATCATGTGCATATAGATATCCCGGTCTGATTGTCTCAGTGCCACAGTTGAAGCACTGTATGCTAGTCATGACTTTCGTCCCCAGAATCTATCTCTGTCAGAAATATCCCAAAGCAGCGGCATTTATTGGACAAAACAAACCTCCTCCATTCCTGTCGATGTTTTATCAAGATTTTTGTCGTCTTGGGTAATTCTATCCAGCAGAAATCTCCCCAATGATTGTATCATAATAGTAATAGGTGTTGTCCTGGAGGACTCCTCCTCTAGCAAACCAAGTGCACTGGCTTTTCATCCTATATTGTTAACACTGGGGCATCTCCTTCTCGTTGGGATTGTATAATCTTCACCTTGAGTATGGGAACTAAAAGTCCGCAAGAAATTTGTAGCTTGGCAATTCAACCCATTGGCCTTTTCCAGCATATCAAATAAGAAACCCATTTGGCATAACAAGCAAATGTCGTTGTAACAAGCTTGGGCCGTATGATGGAGTGCGTAATTTCGGAGAAGGGGTGTAAATTTGTACAGCTGAAGTAAAGAGTTTGAATAGGAATTAGGAATGTGTGTCTCTAGCCCAGAAAACTCCGTCCTATTATAATATCTTCGACATATTAGCAAGGTCACACGGACGTTAGCAAGGAAAGGTGACATACTCGAAGTCAAAGTCATCAACGCCGAACTTGCTATACTTGATCTCCACTTTCTTATAGTGGGACGGAACATCAAATAGCCGCCGTATACCTTTCTCATCACCCACCACTGCTTGTTCAGCTTCGGCACTAGATTTATCCTTTTCCTTTCCCTTTTCGCTAAGGAATCTGGGCGCTGGTGGGTCGAGATCTTGGGGTTCGGAATCAACTTGGTTGCGCCTGGTTCTTTGTGGGTTTTTGGCATATCCTCCAAAATCTGCTGGAGTCATGGTCTTTAAAATGTCAACATCGATTTTAGGGGGGGGTTTCCCGACTGCGAATGTGAGGTGTGAGGGCCAAGCTGAGAGCAATGGCTCTCGGTAGTACGGCATCCCTACTGAGTTCAGAGGCCTATGACAATTTAGCGTCGGACAAGGCAATGGTAACTCATGTACATACGTATCATCAGTCCACTCGACCACTGGAGGCGGTGCAGGCACATCCGGCCATTCAACCGGACTAGCTATATCCGTGAACCGGATCTTCTCTGGAGATCCCCACAATTGTGCCAGATTGTCTGCATCCACAAAAACAAGCGCCTCTCCTGATGGTGCTAAGTCTGCACATGTCAGGTATTGAGCAGTATTTGTATGATGTAGAATTACAGCATTGTGATTGGCAATGTCAACCACATGGAATTGTCCAGTCTGAGACACAATGAGCCCCGTAGTTGACATCTTTGGATGCATTCGTACAAAAGCTGCGCCTGGATGAAATGGAATTGGTGGCAAAGATCTGTGCATACGCAAATCGAAAACATTGACAATTGGATCGAGGGTCATGGTGTTGTGTAGCCTGGCAACGAGACATAGTAGGGTTCAGCAGTCAGGAGTAGTCCATAATCATCGCAATCTGTAACAGCGGCTTCTTGCGGAAGTACCTCGGTGAGAACCCACAAGTAAGAAGGATATTATTTTGTGTATCAAGATCTGCTATCCTCCCTGCATGGGCTGGCAGTTTCTTGATGACTTGGAATGCATTCATGTCTAGCAAGCTGACCTGACCCCCCTCTGTTCCACAGCAAATAAGCCGACTCCCTCGTTTCATTACCCGGTATTCGTCTTCGGTGGTGTACTGTCATAAGTGTGATGTGAGTGACCTGGATATGTTTCTAACGGACCCAAATTGGCTGTTACCTCCGAGACCACAGCTCCGCGGTCCAGGTTAACCGTCACCATTGTCCTTTGTAACCCACCAACGAGCAGTTCGGAAGTTCCCCTGTTGGTATAGCTCATACAAATAAGGTTATTCATCTTCTCGTGTCTATTGCACAGCGTCAACGCCAATCCTACCAAATGTGCATCCACAACTAACCTCAGGTTCCATTGACATAAACCCCTTCTTGTTGACAAATGCAAGCTATTTGATGATAGAGAAACCACCCCTCGGTCATTGAACTGGAATTGACGGACTGCGTTGTCGTGACCTTGATCATGGCCTAGATATCGAGTGTACCGTGAGAGCTCAGAGCTATGAAACGAGTGAACTCGACCCTATCTGAGGATCAATACCACTCTTAGAGCCCTAAGAGAAGCGGGGTTTGTAGTGCTCACATTGGCATAGCCCATCCACAGAAGCTCATGACTGTTGTCAAACGAAACAGCTGTAACCGGAGATGGTGCTAGACCAGCCCGGGCCAGTGAAATGTGCGAAACCTGAATAACAATTGTCAATTGCAAACTCCTGGAGAAACTTAGAGCAGTGCATTTTACAAACCTCTCGCCAGTCAGATTCCATGAAAAATACCCCGCAGTCGTGAACCTACCGTGTCATGAAGACCTGGCGGCGAGGAAGAGTTAGTGTTTGCAAAGGAAATGCTTGTGATAACAACTTGGCAGGTGCTTGAACCATGAAGAAATAAATACAGCACAGCATTGACTAGTAAGATTAATAGTAGGTAAGCAGCCTCACGCTATGTACTATATCAAAAGTTTGAATTCTTTGGTACAGAGCTTTGGAGAAGGGGAAACTAATAATGTTTAGAGTATGATCAAAGATTACTCCTATCATAACAGAAGCAATATTGCCGTCTCATAGCCAAAAACTAGCAATATCTATCTTACCAAAAACTAAATATCTGAGTCTTGGCACGAAATCAGCCAAGCCCCTGAAACTGCTGGTTGTAACTGAACGTATATATATAACCTCACGTTCAGTTACAAGTCATCATTGTTCTCGGTCCCAGCCTCTTATCTACCTACGCGCTAAAATAATTATGCTCCGGGGAAAGTAAGATAGAACAGGTATATTTGTATTAAGTACTTCAGATTATGATATAGTATTACATACTTGATGAAGAAAGAACTTTTAGTATCAGTGTAAACTAGGAATTAAATATATATAGTAAATAATAGTTTGATAAGAGTATATACTTTCTTATTTTTCATTGTGTCCCTATAGTTGGCAAGCAGTAACAGTTGATCATCGAGCCTGTTCATGAAGAAAGATACAAATTCGTGATAGTGGAATATGGACGTCTTATCCAAGATGACTCCGCCGAAGCTATCGAGGTTAAATGTATACCCAGTTACCTCCTTCATGAGCGGGGGGGGAGTATCATTTCCCTTTGCCTTTCTGACCTTTGTAAAAAACGGGTTTGGGAGAAAATTCTTGCTCAGCTCAGCGCGAGTAATAGCGCCATCACGGAAAAGTCCAAGAAATTTCTCTCTACGCCCTGGATGCAGAGAGATTGTGAGTCGTTGTTGGATCTTCGGTTGGCATTGCAGAAGAGTGAAATGCCTGAGCTCTGTGAGTACAGCCCTTTTTTCGTCCACTGTACGGAGTATTTGTGTCCACATATATTTTACACAGTGTTTGCAGTTGATGGGCGTGGTTGGCTGGCGTCAATGGTCCTCTTAAGTACACAGATCGATTAGTACCTTTCGACTCGGAGTAAATAACGGGTGTTCACTTACGCTTTCAAGAAAGCCTTCAGCCAATCAAGCCAAAAACGGTTGGCCTTTTGCTGTCGAATTCTTTGTTTCAAGAACTTAATCAATCTCCGCCACAGCGCCGACTGCCTGTACTCCACTACCACCTTTGTAGGAAATAAGGATGGCAGCAACGTTCGCCTTCGCTTTATATAGTAACAAACATTGTGGCTATGCGGTTGAGATCGGTAAGGGCATCATGGGCGAGATCGCTGCTGGGATGGTTGCCCAGGGCGGGGGTTAGTAATGCTCAGAAATGTCGTGGCTGCACGAATCAGCCTCTTTGATTCTGTCAAACTCAGCTGCACCCGTTCCTCTGGTGTGTCATCAATAGCATTCTCATTATCTACACTCATATTGGATGAGATGCAGATGAACAAACGTCTGTGGCGAGACTGATGCAGATGCAGTAGGGGGGGTGGAGGGTGGAGGAGTGTTGGGTATATATATATAGCCGTAAAAATGGAGGATCTCATGCCAAGACCCTTCTGAGAGCGAGGGGACCTAGGTTCGTAACTACCACAGCGCTTCACTCTAGGACGTAGACTGGGAAACAGGAGTTCATTGTGCACCTAGGCTTCGACATGCGTTAAGAGCCTCCACAGTCCCAGCCCAGGGTGCTTTCTCACCCTTCCCATTTAAGTTCTTCTGGTGAAGATGCCAGTGGGTGCAAACACCGATGTGTGTGCAAACGATATGAAATGCCTATATAGCAATAGCAATAAACCCTGTACCAGTAACACCGACTTTCTCAGATGAAATATTTGCCACTTCCTAGATCAGCCATCTAGAACCAATCCAAATCTTCATTATCGATGTCAGGGTCTGCTGATAGCATAGATTGGTCATCTTCTGTCATTTCTTCGGGAGTAAATCCACCGCCACCGTCACTAGCTGTACCAGTCTCATCAGGCATAAATGCTCCACCACTACCATCTGTATCCTCTAGCAAAAATCCACCACTTTCAACTCCGGCATTGCTCTCAAGAGGAAAGACCCCTGCATCATTCCCTTTTGCAAACGACCTCAGCGAGGTGGGCTCCCTCCGCACCTCCGGTTCATCACCCCTCATGAACCCACCTGCCTCTTGGTGGGGCTCCAGATCCACTCCTGCTTCCTCCTGTGCTAGCATTGCTTTGCCTTTCCCTTTATATACCCCCGAGCCCACAGTTTTTTTCCGCTCCCCCCCCCAACCTCCCAGACCTTCTTCTTCCTTTACATCCCCATACTCATTCTCAATCCTCTCCCTAATTCTCAATCCCAATAAAAACCTTTTCCACAACCGCAGGTTCTCTAGAGACTTCTTCTCTGCATCTACTTCCTCCTTTTCAGAGATGAGTGCACCAAGAACAGCGTAAAGGGCAGCCCTATACTGTTCGGCAATAACAACCCCTTTGATTACCGGCGACGCCTGACGGCCTTTGTACTCAAAGGCGGTCTAGACGAACAAATTAGTCGACTCCCCATATGCTCTGGAATTATACCACACGTACCACAGCTTCGGCGAAATCAATACCAATGATCTTTGCTGCTCTAACAGCGTCTTTGTCTACTCAATTGAAAAGTGTTAGTACGCATAGGGCATATACACAAGGGGTGGGAGGGCTCCATACGAGGCACATGAATCCCGCCTTTGGGTATCATTGATGGCACGTAAATATCGATATTCCCAAAGGAGTTCTTAGGTACCATTCCGCTGACAACAGGGGGGGGTATATATTCCTCAGTTTGGAAGATTGCATACAAGCCTGTTTCACCATTCTCGTCCTCAGCTCCCTTGTCCTCTTCAACTTCCCCACGCCGTTTTCCTTTCCGAACTGTGACATGCTTCAATGGCTGTTCGCCAGTCTTGATTTCCCGCCCAAGCTGGTACCATTGCATGGGGGAACGCACAAGTTTCACGTCTTGCCGGCGATATACGGTTTCGGTGACTGCCTTCGAACCGGTGGTAATGGAAGCAACAGAGCGTTCGGGATAAATAACCTGGTTGCGGCGGAGATGCCGTTTCAGTACAAACCTGGGTATTTCAATGGATTAGATTCAGGTGAAACAAAAGAGTGTGATATTATATATAATACACACAGTGGGTGGTCTTTCAAGTCCGCAACACTTGAAGGAATGCCCTCTCCTAGTTCTTTGCTAGCCAACTCTGAATCCTCAATTTGGTCTCGATCCTAGAATAACATATTAGCTCCCGTTTAATGTACTATACAAGCCACATACCAAGTCCCAACCACGTTCGAATAGCCGTAGCAGGTTTAACCACCACATCTCACCCCCCTTCGTCGCGCTCAACCGCAATTTGCAAGTCCTTGCATTGTAATTCTTTGCATATCTTCGCGTTACATCCTTGGCATGTCCCTCTGCAATATCCTCAGTGCTTGCTCTCGAGCAAAGGAGAGAAAGTACCTATTACCCTCTTCGAGCGCAACAACGTAGCTCATAGAGTTTTCAAAATCAGCTTGGGGAGGCTCGAAGCTGCTTGCTAGCCCAACTTTATTCAACACTAGGGGGTCGACCGGTATCCACTTTTGTGTGGCCACATTCCATGCCTCGACCCAGTATACAGGATACTGGGATTCATTCTTAATCATGATTGTTCCTACTCAAACAGACTTAACATTGTAAGTCACTTTGCGGGGTCATTTTCATGTTCACCTACCCCTCGCAGGCACATGTGGTGTGCTCGACGGTGCCGTAATAGCGACTGGCTGCAATGATGCAAGTACTTCCCTTTGGGCAGCTGGTATTCGTGGGTCATAGTGCAGCAGCACGGGGCTAGTTAAAGAACCATTTAATAGAGCCCTTCTCCCCACAAATGGCAATGGTGATATCGACTCCTCTTTCTTCGAGGCAAACCTTGATAAGCTCGGGGTTGTCCCTTTTTGTGCACATGAAAATGGCAGCGGTTGTAAAGAACATACTAGCCTCGCCGTCACGCCCAATGACCGTAGTAAGGCACAGAACAGTTGTGCACCAAGATCCCTAGACCCGGTGAGATCCTGTGACGCATCTATGAAGTCTGCCCTGGACATTGGAGGGTCACCATCATCCCGTTGAGGGATCTTTAGCCCGTCAGTGGACGTGGTACCATCCATAGAGTTGGCCTTACTTTATTCAAGCTCACCACGTCAAGCCAGAACGGCCTGGCTAAGCCTCTGCGGGTTATCCAAAACTTCCTTCTCCATAGATTCTTAACTTCTGTGAGACCTCTCAAGAACCTTGTATTTCGTTCCAATTGGTAAAGTTGTGGAGCCGGGCTCAAGTTGGAGATTAGGGTGTCATCTTGGAATTGACGCCGGAGATTTTCCTGAACAAATAAGCCTCGAGGCTAATGCATGTCGAAAGAAACTTAGGAGTTACCTGCACTTGAGTATTATTGCACCACTTGTTCCGACGTGAAACATGAGCCATGAGACATAGGAGATGGAGTTTATGGACTTCCAGCCGGATCCTCCGGTCTATAGCAGTGATCTTCTTCCGCTCAAGTACCGGCTTCTTCGCTTCACCTCGGTCATTCAACATGACCTCCAGAACCTCTGAGTCCGCCGGTTTTGGCTCCAATGCCGTAGTTAGATCCACATCTTCCCAGTCAATTCCATCATCGTCATCGTCGTCGTCACTATCGTCACCCAGCTCCTCAACGACTTCTTCCATCAGTTTTTGCTGCTCTATGGGCTTTTCCCCCCCTTTCTTGCGCTTCCCGGCTGGTTCGCTGCTAGAAGCTACTGCTGGCTCTGGGGCGGCAGGCCAGGCAGTATCTATAATTTCATCGCCCTCCTCTTCCACCCTCCGTCTCTTCTGCCTCGCTACGCTAGCCCCAACTCCAGACTCCCGAAGCATCTCCTGGTAGACATCTGGTAAAACGGGCTCTCCTGCAGTCAATGCAGACCTGCGCCGACTTCTCACAGCTACCCCACCATGACCTGAGAGCTGCGATTGTGTCTTATTTGGGGTAGGACTTCTCCCTGACATGAGTATACTCCAGTCTTGAACCAGGAAACTCAAGGGCTCCAAACCCTGAAATCTGGGTGATGTTATGATGTTATTTGTACTGGAATGTGCTGTGTTCTCGTACCAAGACTCTTTGTATATGTCGCGTAATTATTCCAAAAAAACTGATCGGTCTGGGCACGAAACCATTGTGTGTGTGTGTAAGCTCAATCTTACAGTAGAATTCAATCCTAGGTCCAATACGGAGGTACACAACAAAAGTCTTTTCATCCTTCCTATTTGGGAATAGTAAGCTTGGCACTATATATGCATGCATATGCATGTATGTATGCGCATGTATGCGTATGGTCTATGCAATTGACTACGTGTCTACATACATATGTACATATCTGTCCCTAGCACAACCCCTCTCAACTCAACTGCCACGAGGTGGGTGTCATCGGTGCTTGGAATCTCACACTATACTTCGGGGGCCCAGGTGACTTCCACGCTTGCGAACACCACCATCTCTAGGTACGCCTCTTCTCCCTCTTCCAGATCCCCTGCTTGAAACTAACATGGAAGCAGGGTCAACTTCATCTGTGTAGATCACCTGATCAGTTGCGGGAATGTTGTTCCACTGATCACCATCGAGATCCTCCACATCAGCAGTTGTTGTCCGGATTCCAACGTACCGTGTTGGCAACCCTGCTGTTGAGCATCGGAACTGCTGCAATGCCGCTCTGTGGACTGTGACATTGTCGCGGAT
>Ga0307514_10002001_pt1 | contig 22142 bp, 20 predicted proteins | sample 16_EM_MG_FD_203088 | JGI IMG/M metagenome (GOLD analysis project Ga0307514, IMG submission 203088) | Populus trichocarpa ectomycorrhiza microbial communities from riparian zone in the Pacific Northwest, United States - 16_EM | ecosystem: Host-associated > Plants > Roots > Unclassified | place...
TGGGCACTCCTGCGCGACAACCGGGTCTTCACCCCCGAGCTGCCAGTCGCGCAAGCGGCTTGACTTCGTCATTGAGACTCCTCGGTATCTCGCGCTGCCTCGTGATGTCGTAGATACGGTACAAGGATATAGTTGCCATGGCTACTAATGCTCAAGGGTTTGCGGACCTGACGCGGGCCGCCGCGCCGGGCTAGGTTGAACGGCATGAGCAATCTTGATCGCGAGGCGGTTCCGGCACTGTGTGGTGGCCGCGGATTCGTGGTGGCGGAACCCGTGCGTGAGCTCCTCAGTCCGCGACGCGTCAAGCTCGGCGAATCCACCGAGGTCCGCCGTCTGCTGCCCAACCTGGGCCGGCGCATGGTCGGTGCGTGGTGCTTCGTGGACCACTACGGCCCGGACGACATCGCCGACGAACCCGGCATGCAGGTGCCCCCGCATCCGCACATGGGCCTGCAGACCGTGAGCTGGCTGCACGAGGGCGAGGTGCTGCACCGCGACTCCACCGGCAGCCTCCAGACGATCCGCTCCCGCGAACTGGGCCTGATGACCTCCGGCCGGGCCATCAGCCACTCCGAGGAGAGCCCCGCCTCGCACGCGCGCCTGCTGCACGGCGCACAGCTGTGGGTCGCCCTTCCCGACGGCCACCGTCACACCGACCCGCACTTCGAGCACCACGCCGACCTGCCTCGTGTCACGGCGCCCGGTCTCACGGCCACCCTCGTCCTCGGTGATCTCGACGGCGCGACCTCGCCCGGCACGACGTACACCCCGATCGTCGGCGCCGACCTGGCTCTGGCCCACGGCACGGACGTACGCCTGCCGCTGGAGCCGGACTTCGAGTACGCCGTCCTGTCCATGTCCGGCGAGGCCCACGTGGACGGCGTGCGGGTCCTGCCGGGCTCCATGCTCTACCTCGGCTGCGGGCGCCGCGAACTCCCGCTGCGCGCCGAGTCGGACGCGGGCCTGATGCTCCTCGGCGGCGAGCCGTTCGACGAGGAGCTGATCATGTTCTGGAACTGGATCGGGCGGTCCCAGGAGGAGATCGTCCAAGCTCGTGAGGACTGGATGACAGGGTCGCGATTCGGAGAGGTGAAGGGGTACGACGGAGCGCCGCTGCCCGCCCCGGAGCTTCCGCCGGTGCCGCTGAAGCCGCGGGGGAGGGTGCGCTGACCTGCGGAAACGCGTCAGCGTTGGTGGCCGCAAGGCGGAAGGTGGCCGGGTAACTCTCACGGTCTTCCACCTGCTTGGCGGAAGGCGTCCAAACGGCCCGCTGGCTCAGGCCGGTGCGGTTGGCGATTCCACGGTGTGGCTGTCTAGGGCGGCTGTGGCAGGACTCTTGCTGACCTGATGCTGACTTTGCTGACGCCTCGTCAGACTCGGGTGGGGGGGCTGTTTTCCAAGCTTCGGCGCTTGCGTAGGCGTTCACAGGTTCGGTGGTGTCCCGACCGATGCTGACCTGGCTGGCGGTCGAGTCAGGTGTTGCGGAGGGACGGCGTCGCTCACGCTGTCGCCTTGTTGAGATGGAAACGTCGAGTGCCAGGCTGATTCGGTCCGCACCTGGTCCGGATCTTGATGAGTGGTACGTGGTGCTGGCGAGTGGGCCGCGGTACCACATGGCACATGTCGTAGAAACCGTCCAAGGGCGTCCAGTTGATCCATAACGGGGGCGTAAGTCCAGGTCAGAACCCTGCGACGCGTGAGCGTCTATGGGGGCTCGTGGCAGGGAAGTGACAGAAAACGCGCTGCGGGACCCCCGCGAGCTAGCCCGGCCGAGGGTCCGGTCGCGTACTGCGGCCTGCTACCCATTCCTTGCGACCGTGGCCCCGGCTGTGGCCGTAGAACCGCGATGACCTGCTCCCTGAGCAGGGTGCGAAGGCGCTCGTGGATGGGCTGGTTCTTCTGCTCGGCGTGCAGGGGGACCATCGATGGTGCGGAGAGTCGGCCGTTTCCCCAACGGCGAGGAGCGATGCTGGAGGGGTGCTTCCGAGGCCGAGGTTTAGCCGTCCGCATCGGCGGTGTACGGCGCCAGCCTGGTCACGACGTGGGGCCGAAGAACGGTCAAGAGGGGCAACCAGCCGCATTGAGCGGGAAAGACACCCGACAGGCGATTCGTGAGGCCGTGGGGACACCGTAGCTCTCTGTGCGGTGGCTGCTTGAGGTCACCCTTACTGTGCGAACTTGCCCGCCAGAATATTCGCAGCTGAGCCCTCGCGGCGTGGGCTGATGAGTGTAGATGTGCACTGAAGACGCTGTGGGCCACCGGCAGGGTGACGGGCAGGGCTGTCGCAGGACAAGGCCCTGCCTGAGAGTTCACCTGATCCGGCCCGCATCCTCACCGCCCCGTCATAGGGGCAGTGAGGATGCGTCGGGCAGGTGTCTACGGAGGGGCGGAGACGCTTCGGGACGGGCCGACGGTAGGCAGCGCAGCTGTGCTGTCTTTCGGCCAAGTTGCGGTGAGCGTGTGCGGACGTAGCCGGACGTCCACGGACTGACGCGAACACAGTGAGAACTACTGAGACTGAATGGGACTGGCTAGCCTCGATCTTTCGTGAGGGACCACCGACTCCGCCGGCGGTCCCTCACGAAAGATCGAGGCTAGTGGCTGACGTCTGGCGCGACCCCGACCCGCAAGGCAGCCCCGGCATGGACTGTCCATCGTGCAACGCCCACGCGCTCCTCGACTGCGCCGTATTCATCGATCCGTCGAATAACAGCGCAATGTACTGCCTCGCCTGCACCAAGGAGTCCGACAACCTCGGCCTGTGCAAGGGCTGCGGCTGCTTCTGGGCCAAGGACGACGAGAAGTTCAAGATTACCGGTTCAACTGCTGTGCGCCGACTGCCAGGGTCGGATCCGGCGAGAAGAAGACGAGAAATACTGGCAGTAAAACGGACGGTCGTCCGGTTCCCGCTCGACGCCCAATTTCCGCTCTGCCTTGGCGGGTATAGCTGGCCTCAGTGCTTCGGCAACGTCCACCGCCTTCGAGGGTGTCGGCCGTACGGTCGTCATGAGCCTCGACCTGACCGGCGCCGGCCGCAAACGCTGGGCCATGCGCTGGAAGGGCGTCATGAACGCCTTCGACCTGGCCTTCGACGGCCGCCTCACCGCAGGCCAACTCTAGCTACACCCAACCCAGTTACACCGCTCGCTTTACAGACCCCATTGGGGTGGGCTACTGGGTCTGCGGACGGCTTCGAGTGCCCACAGCGGGCGGCGTCGCTGCTCGGCCACCCACTGCGGATCGGACCCGATCGTTGGCACGTTGGTGCGCTGCCCCGTGGTGCAGACAGCCGGGGAGAAGCCGCCCCGGTCGTGAAGTGACCTGAACAAAGATTCGGCTTCTGTGCCGTATAACGATCGGCCGGAGTCACATCCAGGATGTGCCAAGGGCTGGGACTGAGCGTGCTCAGTGTTTCTGGGTGGGGGTGATGCAGTTCGCCGTTCGGCGGTATGTGGCCTGGGTCTACTGGACGGCGATCGTCATGGTCAGCGTGTTCGGCACGATGGCCGCCGACGTCCTGCACGTCGGCCTCGGCGTGCCGTACACGCTCTCGACCCCGTTCTTCATGGCCGCGCTGGCCGCCGTCTTCGCCCTCTGGTACCGCAGCGAGGGCACCCTGTCCATCCACAGCATCCATACCCGGCGCCGCGAGACCTTCTACTGGGCCGCCGTGCTGGCCACGTTCGCGCTGGGCACCGCCGCGGGCGACCTCACCGCCACGATCGGCCTCGGCTACCTGGGCTCCGCCGTGCTGTACGCCGCCGCTGTCGCTGTCCCGGCCGTCGCTCACTGGTGGGGGAGCCTGAACGCGGTGGCCGCGTTCTGGGCCGCGTACGTCATCACCCGCCCGCTCGGCGCCTCGGTCGCCGACTGGATGGCCGTCGGCCACGGCAGGGGCGGACTCGACCTGGGCCTGGGGCCGGTCACGCTGTCCTGGACGGTGGCGATCCTCGGCTTCGTCGGCTACCTGGCCCTCTCCCGCAAGGACGTCCAGCGCGACATCACGCCGTGATACGCCGGTGGCTTCGAGTGCGGCGCGGTCACCCGGCCGGCAGGCTGACCACGAACCGTGCCCCGGGGGTGTGTTCGGGGTCGTACGTCACGTCGCCGCCGGCGGAGCGGGCCAGGCGTCGCGCCAGCGGCAGTCCCAGGCCCGCTCCGCCGTGTCCGTCGCCGGGATTCGCGCGCCGGCCGGGCTCGAAGAGCTGTCCGGCGAACGGGAGCGGTACGCCGGGGCCGTCGTCGGTGACGTCGATGCGTACGCCGCCGGGCGCGCGGTAGGCGCGGACGGCGACCTTGGAGCGGGCGTAGCGGCAGGCGTTGGTCAGGAGCGGGCTGACGATGCGTTCGAGGAGGGCGGGTGGGACTCCGGCCTCCAGAGGCGGGCCGTCAGCGGTGACCGTCAAGTGACTCGACGCGTCGAGGACTTCGATGAGGCGTCGCAGCGTGGGGAGGACCTCGGCGGTGCCGGGAGCGGTGAGTGCGCCGTCGCGGGCGTCGTCGAGGAGGGTGTCGCAGATGGTGCGCATGGACTGGGCGGCTTCCGCGATGACCTTGTGGGTGGCGTGGGTCTGGTCGGCGGTGCGGGGTCGGGTCCCCCACCAGTCGAGTTCGGCGATGATCCGGCTCAGGGGCGTACGCAGCTCGTGCGAGAGTTCCCCGGTGAGCTGCCGCTCGTGGCGCAGGAGGGTGCGGATGCGGTCGAGTATGGCATCCAGCGAGGTACCGAGGCGCGCGAGTTCGACCGGGTGCCGCGTATGGCCGAAGCGTTCTTCGGAGGCGACGGCGCTCCACTGCGTGGCCTGGTCGGTCATCGTGCGGACCGGGCGCAGCGCGCGGCCTACCGCCAGCCGGGTCAGGGCATACGTGCAGGCGAGCATCACGATGTCCAGCGCGAGCGATCCCAGGAGCAGCGTGTCGGCCGAACTCCGGTAGGGGGAGAGGTCGAGCGCGGTGACCACCGTGGCCGCGCTGTTGTCTCCGGACACCGGCTGGGAGCACAGCCGGAGAGGGCCGTCCACCTCGGCGGTGACGCACCGCCGTCCGCCGCGCCCGGCGAGGGCGTCGGCGACGTGGGTGAGGCGGCCGGCGTTCGGCGGCTCTTCCAGCAGGCGTCCGCCGGCGTAGATCCACACGTTGGCGTCAAGGAGGGCATCGTTGGAGGTCTCCAGGACACGTACGGTCGTGCCGGTGGTGTCGACGGTCGTCGCGACGGCGGCGGCGCGGGTGCGCAGTTCGTCGTCCGCCTGGTGGTCGAGGCGGTGCTGGGCCACGGCGTTGAAGGCGACGGTGAGGACCAACATCAGCAGCGCTGCCGTGGTGAGGGCCACGAGGGAGAGCTGGCCGCGCAGCGTGCGGGGGGCCAGACGGTGGAGGAAGGCGGTCGCAGCGGGCCGCAGCCGGTGGCGGGCGCCGCTCACGACAGCCGGTGGCCGATCCCGCGGGCCGTGCCGATCGTCCGGTCGCTGCCCGCCTCGCGCAGCTTGCGTCGCAGGCGGGTCAGATACTGGTCGAGGGTGTTGTCGTGGACCTGGGCGCCCTCGGGCCAGGCCGCCCGGACCAGCTCGCGACGGCGAACGATGCCGCCGGAAGCCGCCATGAGCGCGGCCAGGAGACGGAACTCGGTCGGTGTCAGATCGACCCGAGTGCCCCGGACGCTGACCACGTGCCGCACTGCGTCCAGTGCCAGGTCTCCCGCTGTGGCGGCAGGCGGCGGTGCGGCCCGTTTGAGGGCTGCCCGCAGGCGGGCCGCGAGTTCGGTGAGGTGGAACGGCTTGGGCAGGTAGTCGTCGCCTCCGGCCGAGAACCCGGACAGCCGGTCGCTCAGCCGGTGGTGGGCGGTCAGGAAGATGACGGGGGAGAGGAATCCGTTCGCGCGCATGGCCGTGCACACGTCCCGTCCGTCGGCGTCGGGCAGCCCGATGTCGAGTACGGCGGCGGAGATGTCGGGGGTGGCCAGTCGTAGGGCGGTGGCGCCGTCCGGTGCGGGCAGGGGGTCGAAGTCCTCGTCGCGCAGTCCGCGCATCAGCACGTCACGCAGGGCGTGATCGTCCTCGACGACCAGGATCGTCTGGCGCATGGTCCTTCCTCTGCTCTCGTGCCATGTCCGTCTGTTCCGGTGCCGGGTGCGTTCGGCCCCCTGCTGTGCTGCCCGTAGGTTCTGCCGTCCCGCGCGCCGTGTCCGTGTCCGTCGCGCCGGGGGTCCATCGGTCGGGAAGCCAGCGGGCCACGGCGCCCAGATACAGGCCGAGCCACCCGAGGGCGAACAGCCAGCCGCCGACGACGTCGGTGAACCAGTGCACTCCGAGGTAGATGCGGGTCAGGCCGACCGACGCGCCCCAGCCGCCGATGACCAGGGTGAGCGGGGTCGTGCCGCGCGGGCCGCGCACGCGGACGGCGATGATCAGCAGTCCCGCGGTGAGGGCCGCCGTGGTGGTGTGACCGGACGGGAACGACCATCCCGAGGCATGCGTCGCCCAGTCCGTCAGGGGTGGTCGCGGCCGGGTGACGAGTGCCATCACCGCGTACCGCAGTGCCTGGCCCGCCCCGAGGCAGCCCAGACAGAGTGCGACGGAGAGCGCGCGCTGCCGTGGGGTGCGCCCCGCGATGAGCGCGGCCAGCACCGCCAGCGCGTACGGGATGACACCGGTCCCGGTGGCGGTCAGCCCGCAGGCGAGCGCCACCGCCACGTCGGGTCGGTGGCCGACGGACCACGAGAGGAGGTCGGCGTCCGTGAACAGTGGTATGCCGTCGTGGCCCACCACGACCATGGTGAGCACGCCGAAGGCCGTCCAGGCGCCGAGGCCGCAGCTGCCGGCCAGTTCGGCGACCTCGCCGCGCTTCACGACCCCACCAGCAGCGGACGCAGACGGGTGGCCGCGAGCCGCAGGGCTGCGGCCTCCGCACGTCTGCGCAGTGCGGACATGACGAGCAGGGCGGCCACGGCGCCCACCACGACCCCTGCCAGCACGTCGTGGGGGTAGTGCGCGCCCACCCAGACACGCGAGACGCCCATCGCGCAGCCGGACGCCGCGGCGACCGCGCCGAGTCGGCGGGAGACGAACAGCAGGGCGACGGCCGCCGCGGCGGCGATGGCCGCGTGGTTGCTGGGGAAGGACCAGTCGCCGGGCGCGGGACACGCCTCCAGCGTGGTCACCCGCAGGCTCTGGCAGGGGCGGTCCTCGCGCACCAGCAGCTTCAGCACCGCGTCCACCCCGTACCCGGCGACGACGACGAACGGCACGGCGAGCGCCGTCACCGACGCGGTGGCGCCCACACGCCGGGCGTGCCACCAGCCGACGGTCATGAGCACCGCGAACAAGGCGAGCCCGTACGTCGACCAGGCCGACACCGTGTCGTCCAGCCAGACGGGGGAGCGCCGGGCGAGGTTCACCACGTCGGTGTAGGCCGAGCCGTCGACCGACGAGCCGTTGAAGGCGAGAATCATCCGCGTGCCTCCTTCGCCTTCGCGGCCCGGCGCGAGCGGTACACCTCGGAGGCGACCGGAATCAGTGACAGGGCCACGATCACCGCGACGATCGGCAGCAGATAGCGGTCCACGTTCGGCACGGAGGAGCCCAGCGCGTAGCCCGCCAGGGTGAGCCCCAGGCTCCACACCAGTCCGCCGGTCACCTGCCAGACGGTGAACGTCCGCACGGGCACCCGCAGGGCGCCGGCCATCGGGTTCAGGACCGTGCGTACCACCGGAACGAAACGGGCCAGGACGATCGCCTTCGCGTACCCGTAGCGCGCCAGCAGCTCCTCCGCGCGTTTCGCCCCCTCGTGCAGGCGGGGCGAGTGACTGCGGGCGAGCACGGTGCCGCCCGCTCTTCGGCCCAGGAGGTATCCGCACTGTGCGCCGGCCAGCGCTCCCACCGCGGCGGCGATCAGGAGCGGGGCGAGGGACAGTTTCAGACCGCGGTCGTCGGCGCCCGTGCACAACAGACCGGCTGTGAACAGCAGGGAATCGCCCGGCAGGAAGAAGCCGATCAACAGCCCGGTCTCGGCGAACAGCACCACGCCCACGCCCAGCACGCCGAAGGCGGCCAGCAGCGACCGGGCGTCCAGCACATTGACGGCGAGCTGCGACGATAGGTGCATGGCTGTGGTCATCGTCGGGAGCCCCTTCATCGTTTCTTCCGCACTGTCGGATGCGGCGGAACGGCGGCATAGCGGCATCCGACGACTGACTACAATCTTGTAGACGGTCTACTGAACTGTAGACGATGGCGGAGTGAGGAACGTTCCCATGAAGGACGCGAGGGACGAGAGGCGGCCGGCCGGCGAGCTCGAGGCCGCCGTCATGGCCGCGCTGTGGGCCGCCGGGGCCCCGCTCACGCCCGGGCGGGTGCAGGCCGAGCTCGGCTCCGGCCTGGCCCGGACGACGGTGGCGACGATACTGACCCGATTGCACGAGAAGGGCGTTGTCGACCGGGAGAGGCAGGGGCGCGGCTACGCCTACTTCCCCGTCCAGGACGCGCCCGGCCTGACCGCCCGGCGCATGCACACCGAACTCGACCGGGACACCGACCGGGAGACCGTCCTGGCCCGCTTCGTGGCCCAGCTCAGTCCCGGCGACGAGCAGCACCTGCGCCGGCTCCTGGAGGGTGACGATTGATGACCGCTCTGCTGCTCCTGCCGCTGATACTTCCCTTCCTCGCGCCGACACTGGGACGCCGAACCCTCGACCGCCTGGTCCCCGCCACCGCGCTGTGGGTCCTCACCGCCTCGGCCCTGGCGCTGGCGGGCGCCTGCGTCGCCGCCCTCGGCGCCCTCGTCCTGACCGGACTGCTCAAACTCCCCGCCTTCGCCGCCCTCGGCGAGCTCGTCCACCCCCTGCGGACCCCCTCGGACTACTTCGTCCTCCCGGCCGCCATGGCGGCCACCGGGGTGCTCACCCTCAGCGTCTGGACCTTGGTGCGCTCGGCCTTCCGGCAGACCCGCGCCTTCCGCACCGCCCGCACGCAGGCCGACCGCCGCCCCGCCGCGGGTGACCTGTGCGTGATCGAATCGCCCGATCCGGACGCGTACGCTCTGCCCGGCCGGCCCCACCGCATCGTCGTCACCACCGCCATGCTGCGCAGCCTGGGACCCGCCGAGCGCGAGGCCCTCTTCGCCCACGAACGCGCCCACAACCGGGCCGGCCACCATTACTTCCTGGCCGCCGCCGAACTCGCCGCCCACTGCCACCCCGCCCTGCGCGCCACCCGCGCCACCATCCGGTTCGCCGCCGAGCGGGCTGCCGACGAGGCCGCCGCCGAGCTCACCGGAGACCGGCGCCTGATCGCCACGGCCATCGCCCGCGCCGCCCTCGCCGGAGCCTCCCCCTCCACGCGTCCCGACTTCGCACCCGCGGCGACGACCGGACCGGTGCCGCAACGCGTCGCGGCGCTTCTCGCACCCGCCCGGACGCGCCCGCGCACCACCCGCCGGACCGCGTTCCTCCTCGTGGCCTGCACGGTCCTGTCCGTCGCCGCGGGAGCGGCAGGCGTCGTCCACTTCCACCACGAGGTCGAGGTCGCCCAGGGCGAGGAGGCTCCCTGACCGGTTCGGCCCCGGCGGCCCACCGCCGGAAGCTCACCGGACCGCCGCGTGATCATCCTCAGGCGAGTCCCGGCTCCAGCAGCCGGAGCAGGTCGCCGGTTGCGTCGGCGGCGCCCAGCGCGGTGAGGGCGCCGAGCGCCAGAACGGTCGCCGCCAGCGGCCAGAGGCGCGGGGGTGGAGCGGCCTGGAGGGCGCCGATACGGCGGGAGACCGCGCGGTCGGTGAAGCCGAGTCCGTGCGGCGGTTCCCGGCGGCCGCCCGATCCTCGGTGTGCTGCTGGAGAACGCGCGCGTCCATGGGCGCGGCACCGTGCGCCTTACGGCCCGCGATCTCGGGGAGGCCGTCGCCTTCGATGTGACCGACGAGGGCGTGGTGGACGGCGAGGCGTCCCGGCTGTTCGACCGCGGCCGCACCGGCGCGGGGGAGGGATCCGGCATCGGCCTGTCCCTCGCCCGCGACCTGACCGTCTCTCTGGGCGGCAGACTCTCCCTGACCGGCCGCCGTCCCGCCGCCTTCACCTTGCTCGTCCCCGTACGCCGAGAGGAGCCCGGCTCCGAGGGCGGCGGCTGAGGATCGTTCAGGCGCCTGCCGCGGTGGGAGCCGGTCGCAGCCGGGTGACGATCCGGTTCGCGGCGGTCTTCTGCAGCAGCCCGTAGGCCAGCACCGGCAGCAGCAGGTGCGGTTTGTCGGGCAGGGACGTGGTGATCAGCACCGCGCTCGCGCTGCTGTTGTTCATGCCGCAGGCGAGCGTCAGCGACGAGGCGGTGCCCGCCTCCAGCCGCAGGAGGTGGGCGGCGACCCGGCCGAGGACGAAGGAGAGCAGGCAGACCAGGGCAGCCACGCCCAGGGCAGCGGCGAACAGCAGCGGGCGTGGCCGGGTGAGGACGGATCCGAGCGCGCCGCTGGCATTGACGTAGGTCAGGACCAGCGATCCGGCCATGGCCGACGGCGTCACCGTCGTGACCAGGCGGCCCAGCCATCGCGCGGACAGGACGAGTGCGCCCAGGAGGCCCGCAGCGCAGGGAAGGACCACGGCGGTGAGGGCGAATCCGCCCTGGGCCAGTCGGCCGGTGTCGGCGAGGGTGTGCGCGTAGCCGCCGCTGAGCAGCGGCGACAGCGTTGCCAGCAGTACGGGGGTGGTCAGTGGGCTGAGCAGGGTGGAGGCCAGGACGAGGCCCACCATCGTCGGCTGGTCGCCGTCGCCCTTGTCGGTCCACACGGTGGCCCCGGCGGCGACGGGCATCGCCACGACGAGGATCATCGCGGTGAGCAGTCCGCTGCCGCCGTCGGTGTCCGGGGTGCGTCGCAGCAGGAAGGCGACGAACGGCACGACCGCCAGCGGGATCGCCAGGTGCAGCACGAGGCCGGCGAGCAGGGCCTTCGGATGCCGCAGCAGGGCGCCCAGCGCGCGGACGGGGACCTGGAGCCCTGCCGAGAACAGCACCAGGGACAGCAGGAGCGGTGCGGTGTGCAGCGTCAGGTGCGTCGGTGGTAGCGGTAAGGGATGGGGGCGGCGCAGCCACAGGCCGGGGCCGGGCAGCAACAGAGCGAGGGCGTAGGACAGGACGACGGCGCGGCCGAGCCGGTGCCGCAGCCAGGACGCGGCGCGGGTGTGCATGGCCCCATCGTGATCAGGCCGGACCCGGCGGGCCGGGAAAGCCGCGCGGCAGTCAGGATGCGTTCAGGTAACCGCTGGCAGCGTCCTGCCCCATGACCTACGAACTTTCCGAGACCCCCGAGGCCGAACCGGGCACGAGTGCCTCCGCGCGCCCCTCCCACCGTCTGCGCTGGAACAAGGTCCCCGAGGTCACCGCCTACTTCTGGATCATCAAGGTGCTGTGCACGACGGTCGGCGAGACCGCGGCCGACCTGCTCAACGAGAAGGCCGGCCTGGGCCTGACCGGCGTGTCCGTGCTCATGAGCGCGCTGCTCGCGGTCGTCCTCGTCGTCCAGTTCCGCACCAAGGCGTACCGCGCGGGCGTGTACTGGCTCGCGGTCGCCCTCATCAGCGTCGTCGGCACACTGATCAGCGACAACCTCACCGACAACATAGGCGTGCCGCTGGAGACGACCACCGCCGTGTTCGCCGTCCTTCTCGCCGCCGTGTTCGTCGTCTGGTACCGGCGCGAGCGCACCCTCTCCATCCACAGCATCGACACCACCAGCCGCGAGGCGTACTACTGGCTGGCCGTACTGTTCACCTTCGCCCTCGGAACGGCGGGCGGCGATCTGGTCTCCGAACGCATGGACCTGGGCTACTGGCTCGCGGCGGTCCTGTTCGCGCTGGCCATCGCCGCTGTGGCGATCGCGCACTTCGCGCTGGGTCTGGACGCGGTGTGGAGCTTCTGGATCGCCTACATCCTCACCCGCCCGCTCGGCGCCTCGATCGGCGACTACCTGTCCCAGCCGACCGGCGACGGCGGCCTCGGGTTCGGCACCGTCGTCACGAGCGGGCTCTTCCTGGCCGTCATCCTCGGCCTAGTGGTGTACCTCGTGGTGACCCGCAAGGACGTCGCGGACCCCGCGCGCGTGACGCCGTAGGCAGCCTGAACGGCTCGGAAGGCGTTCAGGAAGCGTTCAGGCGATCACCGACAAGATCCGACACCACGGCCGGCCCCTGCGGTCCGCCCGTATGTCGCAGGGTGCCCGTCCCCCTCGCGGAGACGGTGCCCTTTCACACCCCCCCACGAACAGGAGTGTCCGACCATGGAGAATCCCGAAGTCCTCACCGACTTAGACGTTGGCGCCGGGCAGCAACGGGCCGCGACCACGGCCAGGTCGGTGATGAAGAAACTGCCCGAGGTCACCCTCGCCTTCTGGATTATGAAGATCGCGGCGACGACCCTGGGCGAGACGGCCGGCGACCTGTTCGCCCAGACCCTGAAGCTCGGCTACTTCCTCACCACGATCGCCCTGTTCCTGCTCTTCGTGGTGACCCTGGTCGTTCAGTTGCGCTCTCGCCGCTACAACCCGTTCTTCTACTGGACGGTCATCCTGTCGACCAGCATGGCCGGCACCACGATGTCCGACTTCATGAATCGCGACGCCAGCACCAAGTACCTCTCGAGCGGAGCCACTTCGCTGGGCTGGGGGCCGCAGGGCCTAGGCCTTGGATACCCGACGGGCGCGGCGATCCTGATCTCGATCCTGGTCGTCATCTTCACCGTCTGGAAGCTGACCGGAATGACCTTCGTCATCCGTGACATCGTCAGCTTCCGCGGGGAGGCGCTGTTCTGGTCGGCGATCCTCGTCTCCAACACCCTCGGCACCTCGATGGGCGACTTCCTGTCCGACAGTTCGGGCCTCGGCTACGCCGGCGGGGCGGCGCTGGTGACCGGTGTCCTGCTGGTGCTGGTGGCCCTGATGAGAGCGCCCGTCGTGCCGAACGTGCTGCTGTTCTGGATCGCCTTCGTGCTGACCCGCCCGCTCGGTGCGACGGCCGGCGACTTCCTGACCAAGCCGGTCGCGAAGGGCGGTCTCGACCTCGGTACGGCGGGTTCCTCGGCCGTGCTGTTGGCCGTGCTGGTCGGTCTGACGGGTTACGCCCACGCTCAGGAGCGCCGCAGCCTCGCCCGGTCTGCGGCCCTGCCTCTGGAGACGGGCGTGTCCGAGCGGGCCGATTGAGCGCGAACGGCGCCAGCACGTCCGGCGGGCGCGGGAGAGCGTCCTGCGTCCGCCTCCCCACCTGACTACTGCAGCGTGTCGAGAGAGGATGCGCCTGCCGGATCGTCCGGTGAAGAGGAGAGCGCCCCCCCAGGAGGTGGTCCGATGTCCAAGTGGCCATGGCCGGCCCGCCAGGCACGCGACACCCTGGGGAGGAGTTCGTGAAGCCCGCTCGCACCACGTCCGCCACGCCCGAACCGTCGGACCCGCCTGCCCAGGGGCTCTCGGCGTGGCGATTCGTGGTGATGTTCGGGGGCGTCAGTCTGCTGATGGACTTCGTCTACGAGGGCGCTCGTTCCGTCACCGGCCCCCTGCTCGCTCACCTGGGCGCCTCCGCGGCCGTGGTCGGCGTGGTCACGGGGGCGGGCGAGGCCGCCGCGCTCGGACTGCGTCTGGCCTCGGGACCGCTGGCCGACCGCAGCCGCCGCTTCTGGGCATGGACGATCGCCGGATACGTGCTGACCGCGGCCACCGTCCCGGTGCTCGGTCTGACCGGCGTGCTGTGGGCGGCCTGCACCCTGGTGATCGCGGAACGCGTGGGCAAGGCCGTGCGCTCCCCGGCCAAGGACACCCTGCTCTCGCACGCCACCGCCGCCACCGGTCGGGGCCGCGGCTTCGCGGTGCACGAGGCGATGGACCAGGTCGGCGCGCTCATCGGCCCGCTCACGGTGGCCGGGGTCCTCGCCCTCACCGGCGGCGACTACGCCCCAGCGCTCGGGGTGCTCGCGCTGCCCGGCATGGCCGCCGTCGCGCTGCTGCTCTGGCTGCGTGCCAGGGTTCCCGATCCGATCGGCTACGAGACCACCGTCGGCGCGGCGGTGCCCGAGAAGCCGCCTCCTGCCGGGTCCCGCGAGGGGAAGCTGCCGCGGGCCTTCTGGGCCTACGCGGTCTTCACTGCCGCGACCCTGACTGGTTTCGCCACCTTCGGTGTGCTCTCCTACCACCTGGTCGTCCGCCACTTGATGCCGACCGCGATGGTGCCGGTGCTGTACGCGGCGGCCATGGCCGCGGACGCGGTGGCGGCGCTGGCCACGGGCTGGCTTTACGACCGGTTCGGCGCCCAGGTCCTGGTCGTCCTGCCGCTGCTGTCCGCCGCCGTTCCGGCCCTGGCCTTCACTGACACGGTGGGGGTCGCTGTGGCGGGTGCACTGGTGTGGGGCGCCGCGGTCGGGGTTCAGGAGTCCACGCTGCGTGCCACCGTCGCCGACCTCGTACCCGTGGGCCGCCGGGCCACCGCGTACGGCGTCTTCGCCGGGATCATGGGTGCGGCCGCGTTGGCCGGTGGCGCCTTGGCCGGGGTGCTGTACGACATCTCCGTCCCCCTTCTGATCGTCGTCGTCGCCGGCATCCAGGCCGCCGCGCTCGTTCTGCTTTGGTTCACCCGGGCCGTGCGGTCCACGCCCGTCCGCTGAGCGCCGAAGGTGCGGGCATGCACGGGCGTTCTCGTCACCACGCTGTTGCGCGGCGGGACATGGAGCGGCGGACACCTTGTCGACGGTCTCGACCTTGGCCGCATCGCGGCCGCCACCTCCCATCGGGATGGGCTGCCGCGTCTGTGAACGCATCGAGGGCCCACAGCGGGCGGCGCCGCTGCGCGGCCACCCAGTGCAAATCGACCCGAACGTCGGCACGTTGGTGCCCTGCCCTGTGGCGCACGCAGCCGTGGAGAAGCCGCACCGGTCGTGAAGCAATCTGAACAAAGATGTTGGCCTCTGCGCCGCATCACGATCGGCAGAGTCAGTTCCAGGATGTCCCAAGAGCTGGGACTGAGCATGCTCAGTATTTCTGACCGCCCGACGCGGCCCGGTGCCGGCAACGCGACACGTCATCGGATCGGAAGGGGAATGGGTGTGCCCAATCCGTTTCGGGATGCTGTGGCTGCCGTTCCGTCCCTCTCCGGACACTTCCGAGCCTCGACCATCACGGAACGGCTGACCCGGGAAATTAATCACGCGTAACCGGTTGCGCACGTTCCTCAGGCAGGTCTACTTTGACCTGCGTAACCGGTTACGCAACATCCGGAGGGAGTGAATCCCACGTGGCGAACATCCGTGGCATCGCGGCCGAGGCCGGTGTGTCCGTGGCGACGGCGTCGCGTGCTCTCACCGGCAAGGGCCGGGTCTCAGCGGCGACGGTCGAGCGGGTGCGCGCCGTCGCTGACCGGCTGCAGTTCCAGCCGAACGAGATCGCGCGGAGCCTCTCCTCGGGCCGTTCGCACTCCCTCGGACTGATCGTCCCGGACATCACGAACCCGTTCTTCCCGGAGCTCATGGCCGGTGCGGAGAGCGCGGCGAAGGAACGCGGGCAGACCATCCTGCTCGCCGCGTCGCCCGGAGCGGAGTCCGCCCGGGAGGATCTGCGACTGCTGCGTGCGCGCGGGGTCGACGGCTTCATCGTCGTGGGCAATCCATTCGACTCCTCCGCACAGTTGCGGGAGGCGGCCGGAACGCGACCGCTCGTCGTCGTCGACCGGTCGGAGTCCATCACCGACATCTCGACGGTCGTCACCGACCACGTCGAGGGCGCCGCACTCGCGGTGCGCCACCTGCTGGGACTCGGGCACACCAGGATCGTCCACATCAGCGGCCCGTCCGAGCTTGATGTCACTGCGCTGCGTGTCCGCGGATACGAGGACGAGATGCGCGCGGCGGGCCTTGAACCGACCGTCGTCGAGGGTGGTTTCACAGCGGGCTCCGGAGCCGACGCGGTGTCCCGGCTGCTTGACGGGCCCGAACCCCCGACGGCCGTCACGACGGCGAACGACATCGCCGCCATCGGTGCCATGAACGCCGTGTTCGCCCGGGGCAAGCGAGTGCCGGAGGATCTGAGCGTCGTCGGCTACGACAACATCGCGCTGGCGGCTCTCGTCCGTCCCGCCCTGACGACCGTCGCCCAGGAGATCGGGGAGCTGGGTTCGCGCGCCGTGGCGGAACTCGACCGGCAGATGTCCGGCGACCACACGGCACGGATTGTCCCGCTCGGCGCTCACCTCGTCGAGCGTGGCACGACGGACTTGGCGTCGTGAACTCCCTGTGCCGCGTGGGAAGAATCAACGCGGGCCTCCGGCTTGTGGTCCACGCGCCGGTGCGGCCCGGCGAGACCGTGACCGGCGAGCCACCTTCCGACCGAGTGCCGGACATGCACATCCAACGGGTTCTCCGGCAGACCTTCGCCCGGAGCATCGTGCTGCAGTGGGAACTGTGTTTATGGGTGATGCTCATGGCCGCCACGCTGCCACAGCCGCGCAGAGGGCATGCTGGTGGTATTCGACGCGCCGCCGCACCGGCCGGCGGCCTGACTCGCGTGCAGTGAGCAGCTCGAAGATCCCCGTCCCCGCGCGCACCCTGCGCGCCGTCGATACCGGTGCTGCTTGTAGGCACCTTCCTGCAATCCCACCACCCCTCGCCGAGGGCTGTGCCCTCGTGCGGCGATGAAGGTCACCGCAACCAAGTCGATCCCCTCGCCATCGGGATCGGTGCCCCCGCGCGGGCCAACCAGCTTGATCACGCCTGACGTTCAAAGGAGAACGCTATGAAGACGAAGGAGTCCGCGGCATGAGCGGCGACGAGAAGAGAGGGACGGCGGTCGAGACGAACGGGGTCAATCCCGTTCCGATCGACGAGCGCCGGGGCAAGCCGAGCGGTCTCTTCGCGGTCTGGTTCGCCTGGAACATCTCGATCCTGGGGATCAGCTACGGGATCTACGTATTCAACCTGGGCCTGAACGTCTGGCAGACCATCGTGGCCGGAAGCATCGGGTATGCGATCTCCTGCATACTGGTCGGTGTTCTCGCCGTCGGCGGTCCACGCACCGGCCTTCCCACCCTCGTGCAGACGAGGTTCGCCTTCGGCATCAAGGGCAACCGCATACCGGCGTTCTTCGCCTACCTGTCCAACATGGGCTGGAAGATCACCATCATCACGCTCGCCTCGACCACGGGCGCGAACCTCTTCGGGAAGCTGTGGCCGGGCGTCTTCGCGGACTCCGACGGGTCGAGTTCGAACTTCACCATCGTGATCTGGTTCGTCGTCGTGCTGGCCGTCACGATGACCGTGTCGGTGCTGGGGCACGAGTTCATCATGCGGATCGAGGTGTGGATCTCGTGGGTGACGGGCGTCATGACCGTCGCGTTCCTCGGGTTCGTGCTCCCCGAGGTGCACTGGTCCCATCTTGGTGACTCGCCTCCCGGCGGGCCGTTCGTCTTCATCGGCGGCGTCGTCATGGCGATGACGATGGTCGGGCTCGGGTTCCTCAACTACGGCGGGGACTTCGCCCGTTACCTGCGTCCGGACACCCCGGCGCGCGGTGTCGTCGGCTGGACCGCCGTCGGACTCAGCCTGCCTGTCGTGCTCCTGCTGATCGTCGGCGCCCTGCTGGTCGGCAGCGACCCCGAGCTCGGCGCGGCCGCCGCTGCCGATCCGATCGGCGCGCTCACCGATCTGCTGCCCATGTGGTTCTTCGTCCCCTTCTCCGTCGTCATCGTCGTGTCCCTCGTCTCCGCCGCCATCACCGGCATCTACAGCTCCGGGCTCGCCCTGATGGCCGTCGGTGTCCCGCTGCGCCGCTCGGCGACGACCGCGTTCAACGCGGTGGTCATCGCTCTGGGCGCGTTCTACCTGCTGTTCATCTCGAACTCGTTCCTGGACACGTTCCAGTCGTTCCTGTCGCTGATCGCCGTGATGATGGGGACCATGGGCGGCATCCAGCTGGTCGACTTCGTGCGCCAGCGCCGGATGGGGTGGAACACGGACATGGCTCTGCCGGCCGGATACGGAGGACGCAGCGGCCGCTGGACGGCCCTGGTCAGCCTCGGTGTCGGCACCGTCGTCGGGCTCGGCCTCGTCACCAGTGCCGACCCCAACTTCGCGAAGGTGACCGGCTTCCTGCTCACGAAGGCGGGCCGCGACGGGGTGATCGGCGCCAGCAGTCTCGGTGTCGTCATCGCGATGGTGATCGCTGCCGCGCTCTACGCCGTACTCACGTACGTACTCAAGCTCGACCCGCGGCCCGACTACTCACGTACGACGGCCGAAGACGGTACGAACGAGCATGCGGCGGTGGGGCGTTGAGCGGCGCGATGACACTCGGGGACGGGACGTTCGCCGTCCCGGACGCCTGGCACCGGCCGGCCGCCTACTGGTTCTGGCACGAGCCGCCCGACCCGGCACTGATCCGGCGCCAGGTGCACGAGATGCACGACGCGGGCATCCACAGCTTCCAGATCCAGGCCCGCCTCTCCTACCCGCGCGAGGGCTATCTGGACGACGACTTTCTCGCCGCGTGCCGGATCGCGGTCGACACGGCGAGTGAGCTCGGCATGGTCGTCGGACTCTACGACGACTACAACTGGCAGAGCGGCCACGCGGCAGGACGTGCCGTCCACGGCCACGACGAGCTGCGCGAACGTCACCTCTTCTGGATCCGGCTCGCGCCGGGCTCCCGCACAGGCGAGGTGAGCGGCATCCGCTCGGCGACGCGGTCCCTCGGTCCCGTGGCGATGGAGTGGCACTACGAGGGTGGCAACGTCGCCTGGACGGACTGGCGTTGCGAGTACGTGGTGGCCGGCGGCGTCGAGCTCGGCGCCGTGAGCGTCCAGGTCGACGGGCACGCACAGGGCTGCCGGGTCACACTGCAGGACGCGGCGCCGGCTGACGCCGAGGTCGTGGTGTTCGTGTCCGCCCGTTGTGCGACGTCGCGTCTGGTCAACCCGATGGACCCCGTCGCCGTCGACCGTTTCATCGCGGCCGGCTACGAGCCGTTCGCCCGGACCCTCGGCGACCACCTCGGCTCGACCGTCGCCTACCTCTTCTTCGACCAGCCACACGCCGTCTTCTACAAGTGGGCGGAGCAAACAGGTCAGCAGCAATCGGCGATCCCGTACCACCACAACCTCGGCGACACCCTGCGCAAAGAACTCGCCGATGACCTGCCGCGAGCCCTGACCGCCCTGCTCGGCGGCGACGACATCGAGGCACGCAGCCTGCGCACCCGCTTCTACGACCACTTCAGCCAGTACGCACAGGAGACGTTCCTCGGACGCGTCCGGGACTGGTGCCACGCTCACGGCCTGCTCGTTTCGGGGCACGAAGTGCTCGGACACGTCGGCGGCTGGAACCTCGACACCGCCTTCTCGGACTGGGACCTGCGGGTCAACTTCGGCCTCGACCACTTCGGCGTCGACGCCTACCGCGACCTGACCGCGGTGGACGCACAAGACGCCGTCGACCAACTCAGCCCGGTCTTCGGCGACTCGGTGGCCCGCCACCACGGGCGCAACGGCACGCTGGTCGAGCAGTACTTCCTCACCCCGCCCGAAGGCGGCACACCATGGTCGGGACACTGGGGCCTGAGCCTGCGGGAACTGCGGGCCACCGCGATGACACATCACCTGCGCGGCATGCGGCAGATGATCTTCCACGGCTTCTACCAGACCCATGGGCACGGCCACGACCACGAGTCCCTCGCCAACCCCCGGTTCGACTTCCCGCCGGGGATCAACTTCGAGCCGTGGTTCGCCGGCCATCACGCCCGCTTCGCGCAGGAGAGCGCGCGGGTGAGCCAGTTCCTCGAACCCGTCCGTCCACGCACCGATGTCGCACTCCTCTACCCGCTCCGCACGGTGTGGTCGGAAGGCCAGTGCGGGCGCCAGGCGCGTGAACTGGGGCAGTGGGCGGCCGAGTTGACCTCTGCCGGCGTGCCCTATCTACTCATCGACGAGCGTGACCTCGCCGCCGCGGAAGCCAAGGACGGGGTCCTTCGCATCGGCGACCGGACCTTCCGCGCCCTCGTCCTGCCCGCGACAACCACGCTGCGCTCCAGCGAGACGACGGACGCGCTGAGCGACCTGCTCGCCGCGGGCGTACCAGTGGTGGCGAGCGGGCCGAAGCCGGAGGTCTACGAGTACGAGCCGCAGACGGCGAGCGCGGACTGGGCGCGCCTCGGCACCTCGGTCACGAGCTTCGACGCCGTCCCCGCTGCCGCCGTACTGTCCGGTCTCTTCCCGGCACCGGCACAGGAGTTGTCGGTACGGGCGCCGTCCGATGCGGCGGTGCACGTCCGCGGCGGGACGGACCACCTCGGTGCGCTGCGGGTCGCACTGTTCGCGACCGACGATGCGCAGGCAACGGTCGACCTCCCGCCGGGAGACTGGATCGTCGAGGACTGGGAGCCGGCCACCGGACAGCAGCAGACGATCGGCGCCGCCTCGTCCACACTGACGATCGCCCTGGCCGACCAGGAGGTACGCCTGCTCCGGCTGCGCGCGGCCGGCACCAGGGCGAGCGGGCCGGCGCACATCCCGTCGCGCTGCGCACCCCGCTCGCTGACAGCCGCCACCGTGCTCGAGTCGGGATGGCACCTCGAAATTCCGCGGGACGCCCATACGAGCCCGGGCACCAGCCGCCCCATCGCCGTGACCGCTGGATGGGAACAGCAGGGCCTGGACACCTTCGCCGGGATCGCCGACTACGTACGCGAGATCCCCGCGAGCGGGACACCTCGTCGGCTCGAACTACCGGCCGTGGCAGGCGCGGTGGAGGTTCTCGTCGACGGCGTGAGCGTCGCAGCCGCCGGCTGGGCACCGTACCGGTTCGTCCTGCCCGCCCGGCCGTCACCTGACCGCGGGCGCTCCGAACTGCGCATACGCGTGGCATCCCCGGCGGCGAACCGCTACTACGCCGGCACCGGCCTGCGCACCGGCCCGGAGCCGTGCGGTCTGCTCGCACCGCCGGTGCTGGCCGACGCCGCTACCGGATCCGCCCTCACGAATCACGACTCAGGAAGCCACCATGCTTAAAGGAATCAACCCGCTGCTCACCCCCGACCTGCTGCACGCCCTCGCCGAGATGGGACACGGCGACACGATCGCGATCGTCGACCGCAACTTCCCCGCCTACTCACTGAGCGACCGCGTCGTCCACCTGCCCGCAGCGGGCGTCGTCGACACCGGCGAGGCAGTCTTCGGCCTGCTGCCGCTCGACACCTTCGTCACCTCACCGCTCGCACGCATGGAGATCGTCGGAGAACCGGACACGATTCCCGACGTCCAGGCCGAGTTCATCCATACCGCCTCCCGGTCCGCCGGTCGCCCTCTCGAGGTGGAGCCCATCGAACGGCACGCCTTCTACGCCCGGACGAAGGGCGCGTTCGCGGTCGTCAAGACCGGAGAGACCCGCCCGTACGGCTGCTTCCTTGCCGTCAAGGGCGTACTGCCGGAGCCCGGCCGCCCCTGAAAGCCGCGCGCACGACGACTGGTGAGGGCCCGTCACCCGACCCTCACCAACCGCGAGTGGACGACACATCGTATGCCAAGGCGCTGCAAGTGATTGACCTCTACCGGCCGTTGATCCGGGTCGTCACGGTGGACGAACTGCTCACCGGGGCCGGCTTCGCCGCCGAGGCCCGTCCTGACCGGCATCCGGCTCAAGCACCAGCAGTTCACCGAGGCATACGCCCGATGCCGCCAGCGGTGGACTGGGCACAAAGGGTGGCCGCAGTCTTCCCGGAGGGCTGCTCATCCTCCTCATGGGCCCCAGACCAGGTCAGTCTCTGCTCGCACAGCTCCCGCAACGAATCAACGAGGTCTGCGAAGTCGTGCATGCTGCGGGCCGTGAACTCCTGGTGCAGGTGCAGCACCACCTTGCGGCCGTCCCGCGGGTGCGGTGCCCTGTGCAGGGCGCCCTTGTTCTCCAGGCGGCTGATGAGCGCGGTCACGGTAGCGGGTTTGAGGGCCAGATGGCGGGCGGGCTCGCCAGCCGTCATCGGGCCGCGCCGGGCGAGCAGGTCCAGGGCCTTGGTGTCGCTGGCATTGAGGCCCTGGTGGGCGGCGACCCTCGCCCCTTCGCGATGCGCGCACCCTCTTCGGGGTCGGCTCCCCGGCCACCGTCGCCGACGAACTGGAGCGTTGCGTCGAGGAGGCCGACATCGACGGCTTCAA
>Ga0307514_10002002_pt1 | contig 22141 bp, 21 predicted proteins | sample 16_EM_MG_FD_203088 | JGI IMG/M metagenome (GOLD analysis project Ga0307514, IMG submission 203088) | Populus trichocarpa ectomycorrhiza microbial communities from riparian zone in the Pacific Northwest, United States - 16_EM | ecosystem: Host-associated > Plants > Roots > Unclassified | place...
GAGAAATACACGTATATTTGCTTTTTTTGTGAATGTGATTGGGGAATATTGTTTAAGAACTCAGGGTAAATATGCCACAGCACTAATACCACCATAATCGTGCTGCATTTATCATAACTCATTCATCATATTGTTCATTTCATATATCATTCCATAATTCGTCCAATTTCCCACTCAAATATGAGTATAATCTCGTATCCCCTTGCGTCATAATATCACGCCACAAAAAGCGTAAAGCATGAGAAAACCCCACCCGACCTATCAAAAAAGCATGAAAAACATCAAAAGTCATCTCAAAAAAAAAAAAAAGAAAAGAACTAGAATGGTGGAAATAGAACCAGGAATTCGTAATGTAAACGCCCCATGAATAACCGCAACAAAAAAACAACAAACAACAAACCGCAAACCGCAAACCGCAAACAATGATCAGAACCAAATAGCCCACCAAGATAAGTTGCAAATCATATAAGGAGTAAAGAGGATGAAAGAAGAGAAGGAGAAGAAGGAGGAGGAGGAGGAGATTAGGGGCAAAATATGCATGAATAAGATCATTCTGCTCCCTCGAGCATGTTTTTGGAAGGAGAGAAAGGAATCCGGATGTAATTGGTCTATGTATGTGCTCTGTGTGACCCCATTAGTAAAGTAGGAATGAAAAAAATGATTGCCAAAGAAGGGAAAGAAGCCTAAAAAAAACGAACCGCCGAGTAAGAAAAGAATATGCACCGCCAGAGCACCTGTATTATGTACCCGAGCTTCTAAAATCCATTTACAGTGGATAATGTGCTCAAACCCTATGGCTGAACATCCTATCCATCACCTCAGTGGCAAATCCACCCATATCACCCCCTTCCTTCATCATATCCTCAAACCCAGGAATTCTCCTGATAGCTGGGAACATCTTTGCCACAAAGGTAATAATTGCCTCCCTCAACAATGCAGTCTCATTATCCCTTCCATACCTCCCCTGCCTGCTTCCAAGGCCCGCAGTGGTAGAGCTAATGTTACTAGCACTGCTCTGCCATCCACCACGGAAGCCAAATCCGCTCCCCGTCCGCCGGGTGTCCCGCTCTGCGATTCTGCTAGGAGTATCACGGGTATGAACGAGCTCGCTTCGGCCAGGGATGGGGCTGGGGGACATGCTTGGTGTGATAGTGGAACCGCTAGACATGAAGGAGGTCATGGTGGAGGCCATAGTAGGGGTAATAGTAGCGGGGCCGCCATTGCCAAAAAGTCCAACTCCGCCGCCAGTAATTGTCCCTGTTTGTGTACTTGGCCCTGGAGTGCTGGAGTTTGATCGGGTACCCTGCGGGCCAGAACCGTTGCGGTTATTGTTTGTGTTGCTGCTGTTACTCATAGTCCTGTTAAGATTGCCATTACTGCGGCTGTTGCCGTTCGGGTTACTGTTACCAATTGGAAGAGCTACTACAGAAGGCGGAGGTGGCGGAGCAAAAACCGAGGACAAGATACGGGCGGCGTTAGATCCATCGGGTTGAGGATTTGGGACTGGTGCTGAGCTTGCCGCTGGGGAGTTTGTAGAAAATTGAGTGGCACCACGAACATATACACGATCAAATCCCGGTACATTTGGACTGACCACACGATCGGCAAGCCCACTGTCGTCTATTAGATCCTCCCCTAGTCCACTATCCCTGAGCCTTGCACCAGTCACGGAAGACAATGTACTTATACCAGTTGCACACTCGAGAGCATTAGCACTGCTAAACTCATGAGTAGACCCAGTCACAGCCTCTGGAAGCACTTCGAAAGCAAAACGAATAAGTTTCAGCAGTCTCTGACCCTGTTGAACGCCAGAAGCAGGATCAAGCAGCTCATTTGTGAGGTGCACTCGGACAAGGCATTTCAATTGGCTGACACCATACTTGTCGGCCATCAGATACAACTGAAATCTGGTGTCATCAAGTTCCTCGATATCCCTGTCTCGACTTTCCTCGTCTTCGTAGGTATAGCCGAAGCCAGTGGGATGGCGCATGCCCGGAGTAGGTGAAGGCGTGGATGAAGTGGAATTTCCATTAGAGATATTGGGTCTTCGCTCCGTCTTGATTGTCTGAATTTTGGGAATAGGAGAGCCGGAAGCCGGAGTGGGTGGTGCCAGTAGGCCCAAGGTAGGGATCATGGCAAGTGGATAGTCTCCGGTGTAGAGAAACTCAAAGAGCATCTCAAAGATCTTGGGGTCCTCTTCTGGAAGCCGTATGATGCCTTCATGCGCTTCACGGTACAATGGGTTAAGAGCACTCTCGAACCAAACACTTCGTGCTGCAAGAATTGCCTTGTGGCCATGAAAGCGCTGCTCCTCTGGCCCTACGACAATTTGGATATCTGAAAATAATGGATTATTGACGAGAGTCCGTAGACTGCTACCTACCGGGTCCACAACAACTGCTCGGGGATCAAAGACCTTCGCTGCAGCATTGTGGTCGTTCATCTCAGGAGTCGTACTATCGAATGCTCGCCCATAAACACCAGAGACCGGAGGGCTCATAGGCCTTCGGATCTTCTCAAATTCTGGCAAGTATCGTAGCCGGCAAATGATGTCAACTTTCTTGTTTGAAGCTACGACTGGATCCCTGAGCAGATGCGTATTGTCGATTAAACCGGGGAAGCCCCATGTCAATTGATGCTCATTGAACAGTGCAATTGTGCTCTTATCCTTCAACCTTCGCCCTTCGGAATTGAGAATTTGGAATTGCATGACTCGAATCTTCCTTGTCCATGTTGGCTCTCGGAGCTCGGTATCGGTGAGAACAACATAAAGAAACAAGCTGTATACTCGGTTTCCATCTGGGTTGGTGTGATGCTGGAGGAGTAGCCTCCAAGCCCATCCATTGGCATGACCGAAATCCGGGGAAAATCTACAACAAATGACATGATCAGAACCGAATCCCTCAGGAATTTGGGGAGTGAAGCATACGACTCTACTTTGCTTGACAAATCGACATTGCTCCATTTATACTAAGTGGGAAACTGTCAGAGCAAGTTCCACCAAATGCTTTCCCAAAGGTTTCGCAAGCTTACCACCCAGCTGACATGTGAAGAAGATACTGGATGAATCTCGAGGGTCATAGGCTCCAAGGGAACATGAATAGCTGTAGGCGCCGACATTGTGTATGATATTAGGCTTTATGGGTTGTCCAAAGAACGAATGTACCGGGAATGAGAATGGATGACAGGCAAAGAACCCCAGATAGCGTAGTACGGAGGGTTGGGGGTGAAAAAGCAAAGGTGGCGAGGACGGTTCCAATACAACAGTTTGGTGGGCTAGTCCAGGAAAGTGATGACCCTGGAGCTAAGGCTGGATTATGTACTGTGATGAAAGACTTCCTTCGATATCGGAGGAAGGGAGGCAGGTAGAATGCTATATCTAAAGCAGAGCGAGAGCTTTATATTCTGGTGCAAGAAGGTTATGTGTACTTGTCCCAGTGCCAGGTCACTGGAGCCAGCGTGCTATGGGTGCGTTGGACAGAGGTACTGTAGGTCCTTGCTCGCAAGGCAAAACTGAAGAACTCAAACCGAGGCTTGCTGTCAACACTTCGAAAGCTCGTCGGCCAGAAGTTTAGCTGATCAGCAGAATTTATTTGTTCCTTGTTTCGGAGGTCCTGAGCTACTGGGGGTATATGATTGAGAACAGGAGAACGATAAACGAAACTACATGACCACAGATATAAAAGGAATCAATCACAAAACGCCAAACGGTATATTAAGCGTGCCCATAGCAGAGAAGGAGGGAGGACAAGGGGGGGATCGGTCAGGCAAGCAGTAGTATGCTGTGGGAGAACCATGTAGATCAGGGCCAGCTGGCAGTTTTTTTTAACCCAGTCCCAGTGTGTGGAACTTCTCCACACACCCTCTGCAACATGCGGTCTTGTCGCCACTATTCGCTTGTTCTAGGTGCCTAGGAGGTCTAAGGCATGAACGAACAAGAGACCACCGACAGAAATCACATACGTGGTCGAAGCAGTTTGATTGATCTCGAATGGAAAAACGCAGCAATCGGCATGCTGTGAGTGCCATCATGCACGAGCTGTGTATCGTCGCATGTCGCCCTTTCCTTGTGCTGGTCTAGCCTGGTTCCAATTGAACCAACAGGCGTTTCCTCAGCTTGGCTCCATCATGGCGATTCGAGCTCGAGCCTGTGGGCTAGCTTGGGATGCGATGCTGGTGAGGGTCAGAAATACTACCTACCAGTCAAGGCTCATGTATGTTTGGCACCCAGGCGGCGTCAGCTGCAGAAGCCAAACGAAAGGTTGTGAGGAGGCCTAGCTATGCCACAAAACGCGAGCCTGCCAGTGGATGGCATCTCATGGTGCAGAGCACTATCACAGCGGCCGTGTCTTCTGCTATTCAGGATGAGCCATTGCAAAAAGACCAAGAGACTAAGAGAGCCGCGAAGAGGGGTGGAGGAGCAGGAGGAGGAGGGGAACCTCGGAGGCATAACCTAGCGGGGTGGTATTAATCCAGTGTACTGGAGTGTATGGCGATGTTACTTGGTACCCGGTACATGTATGCTTACCCGTATGGCGCCCGATTTCGGCGCACGCAGTATAACCCCAGGTCGATTGCAGCCTGGGGTCGAGTGCTACCTACGTATACACTCCTTGCAATTGAAATGTGGGAGAACTTTTGCCGTCCCCAAAATACATGGTGCTGATGATGTATTGGTACGTCGTCGTGGTGAATCGAAGCAGCTACACCTCAATATACCCTTGTAAATATGTATCCTTTTCCATGTATGCCTACTTAGTACTGTCGTTGTGCCCACATGCACGTGATCGACGTACACATGAGATCCAAACCCACTGATACCGGTATTAACTTTGGCATGAACCTAAAATACATTTTGGGTCTGTACTTACTAAGTAAGTAGGTTGTCCCAAATGCTTCAGTGCCCCTTTGCCGATCCATCACCACGTCAACACACCTCAACCTCAAGCCTTGCTGGGTACAACAGAAGTAAAACTGTAAATTCCCTCATCTTAATCAAACAACCAGCTGGCTCCCCGCTCTCCCCTCTTCCATGACCAATCCTAGCCCTCTATCTACCCCGCCATACCAGCCTTAATCTCATGTACGAGTTTCTGGAAGGAATGCAAGCTGCGCATTCATATCAAGCCATGCTTAGCAGTGTGCACCCTGCATATCTCACCCTACCTCGTAGACTAACGACCACCGTTACTTTCACGATCGCATGGAAAGCCTCAAACGTCATGAGATTGCAGGGCTTACAAGAACAGCTCATCAACTGAGCGGAGGCCTGCACGAGACTCAGAACGGTCCTCGCCTTGCATTCGGCTCCCGCCTATGCATGTCCTTCCCGCTCGACTAGAAGTCACCTGACACACACTCAGGCTGAAAATAAACATAGGTATCCCATATAAAAATGCAGTTATATGGCTCAAGGCCTAGCTCAGACCACGGTTCCATGTATCTATGTAGTTTTGGAATCCTCACATGTCTTATCATATCTGACATGAGCCCTCCGTCTGCCAATTGGACCCTGGTCTCAGATTGATGCAGTCATTATACCCAGATGCTGCTGACTTCCAGAAAACTGGAAGAAATCTGAGAGAACCCAAATCCAACAAGGAGTAAGAGGGGGTCATCATGAGGCTAGTATAGTTTTTCAATTATACAATACCTAAAATAGATTATCATACAATACCACAAGCGGACTGCCCCCACCAAAGTCGTTAGCCCAATATTGCTGTACGTCATTGTGGGCTTCGAGAGGTCGGCTGTTTCACTTTAATGGCCACTCATGCTATCAGCCAAGCCGCCTTCCAAATTGTCCACCATTTAAAAAAAATTGATATATAGTCAAATTCAACCTAGAGCTGCTCCACTTAATTCCACAAATGATCCAGCAGGTCTTTATGTATCCACTGACTGATATTCGACCAGAATCACTAGTCTGGTTTATCAACTGCGGTGAACATATGCATTACGGTTCGTATCGGGCTCTGAAATAGCAGTGTTTGCCCTTTGGGGAGAATGTATCATCAGGGACTGAGCCACTTATATTGCGTATGATATGCCTTCAAGAGGGCAGTACTAGCTCGGTTGGCACCTTGGATCCAAAACTCCTGCTTTGCGATATCGACTCATGACTGTGGTGATAATCCAATTCGTTAGGTTTTGATTTGCTTGAAAGTGATACAGAAGTGTATTGGAAATCGACCCGCCTAATCACCATCCACTCTACCTAGAATAGGTAGAGTACAAGAAGAGGGGTATAAACACGTCATGCCGATTCCACGATCTGAGATTCTTGCCGCCGAAACTGCTTCTATTTGAGTATGAACAGGGTGGTATTTGTGAGGACGTGCAGCCATCATTGCGGGGTAGGAGGTATGGGATTGGCTTCTCAAGTCTAGTATCATTTCTGAAGACAGAAAATGGTTCCGATAGGCCCGGAGGTGAGACTGGACTTGTTGTTTTGAATTTTGAGAGGCTTCTGCAAGGTTCATATTGACAAAGCTTAATTAATTAAGTAGCACCTGGCGCGAGGCACAGGTGGGAAGCTTCATATACCTACTTGAGGTGCCCAGGTTATTTTAATTAATGATTTTACCACTGAAGAAGTGGAGTCAGTTGAGTATTCCCTACTGTCCTGCCTGTTAGCCTGACTCCGAGTATATGTAGATAAATTGGCACATAATGTATGTATTTGCTGGCATGCGCAATAAACTATATAAACACCGTGGTCATGGAAGCACGATGTCTGCTAGAGTACATGCTACATATGAGGAGTTCTGTGATCGGGCGGTACAGTGGCTAGGTAGTACTGTTAGCACAAGCTGACATAATGATAATGTGCTTGTGCTTGGCACACGAGGCCGATCCGTTCGTCGCGCGCCTTCTGTGACAAAGAAGCTCACAACACCAAACCGACTCTACTTACAGCATACGGTTTGCTCGTGTCGCCGGCTTTTCCACGGACTCAGATAGCGGTTTACAGCCTCGGCGAAAAGAGCCAACACCTGCTCTGGCACTCCCAGAAGCTTGTTTGTCTCGAACGTAAATTGGTACATGTGGCTAGCACGGTAAACAGATCGGCATTGAGAGTGCGGCAACACGGCCGACGACAGGCTCGGGAGGACTACAATAGACCAGAAAGAAGGGATACTACTTTGTATTCACAATTCAATTCAGCAAAAGCGAGATCAACTGGCTTCTAGACTTCCGGGCTTTAAGTGAAGTGTCGGATGTGTGTGTGGAGGCTCATCGGACGGGACAGACGCTTAAGGCATCTCATCTCGCACCCTGCATTTTGGTACCGAGAGATCTTACATACTGAGGTACTTAGGTACTTTCGGCAGATCCAAAAGTAAACAACTCCAAACAACAAATACTAGGATTGGTGTAATTGTGCAACTGGGGTCCCTGCGAACTCAAACTTGATTTATACACTCCAATCAGTCACGTAGGAGGTATTCAACATGGCCTCCGTAGGCGTAATATCAGTAACACTTATTCCTTCCCCAACCAGTGCGACAGCGGCGCCTTCTTTGCGTGCGACCACCTCAAATACAACAGCAGAAAGCACAAAGCGTATCCGAAAACCACGCCCAACTGGCAGTCATGCTCAAGCTTCAATTTCTCAACCATGGTCATCATCAAGGTGTTTTCGGCTTCTCAGACCATTTACTTCCAAGATAGCCGCATTGAAAGCGTTTCTCCAGAGCACACCAAGTGCAGTCGCCCCCACATCCACATCGGTTTCAGCAGCAAACCCCAATGCATCTATACCAGCATCTGAGGCGTTGTCGACACTAATTGCATCAGCTTCTATCGGTACGGGTTCCGGGGCAGGCTCGAGGAGAACGACTGGTGAAGTTCGAGGAGGTGCCTCAGAGTATAGATATGGGAGGAGGACCGATGAAGAGTATAGGCCTGAGAACAATATAAATAATGGAGGGAGGAGAAGAGCAGGGGCAAGGGCCCCGGTGAGGACCTACGGCAGTGGCGCCGGGACCATGATGAGGACGAATAGTTCTCATGGCACGCCAGAGGTGCCCACAGTAGGAGGTGCAAGTACGGTAGGAAAGTCCACCAATGGTAATGGGTCAAACAGTTATACACACTTGATGGTCCAGAAGCAAAGCCTCAATAACACACTATTTTGTCTATATCTTGCGATTTACCAGTGTTTGGCTCAACTACTTCAAGCTACTATGGCCAAGCCTCAGAAAAGTACACAACGCCCATCATCAGAGACACCCACCCTACACATCATCCCTAAAGGAACACCGTCTCTTGTTACTCTCGCTACTCATGCACTAGCACATTGTATTCTCGCCACTTCTCCCACCGAGAACCCCAATAGCACATTGCTCAATTACAATCAGACCAACAGGGACCAAAAACCAAGCAAAAAGCAACAAGAAATTCCACAATCTGACTGGTATGATGGGGTACAGGACGTATCGGCGGCATACCTACCTACCCTGCTCCGCTTCCATGCAATAGAAGTGGTTGCACAGAGTATCCGTACTCGAGGCATTGACTGTAACCTCGGATCTATGCTTGCTGGGTTGTGCTACGAAATGGGTGCAATGCACGAAGGAGATGTAATTGTGCGGGAGCTTTTACAGTTGGATGAGAGAAGAGGGGTGGGATGCATTTACGTATATTTACTTTGCGCCAGTAAGGAAAAGAATCCGGAATTGCTCACAAGAGGCTGGAGGATGTTGAAGGAACATAGCTCTCAGAGACTGCCTGAAGCAGGAATTGACGTACTTGCCAACATGCTGGGAGGGTTTGGAAACCGGTCTCTGAGGGAAAGGGCTTGGAAAGATTGGATGTATGGTGGAATAGAGGAGGCGAAGGAGTTTGTGTCGGAGAGCATGAGGATTGCGTTTGGGGTGTGGGGGGCGGCGATGAGAGATGATGTGAGAATGAAGATGTGCCGGATGGATAGTTTGAAAAGAACTGGTAGCATCAACAGTGAACGAATGTCTACTGGTGTTAGTATGGTGGCCGTAGGAAAATTAAGGAGGTTGGTCTACGGTAATAACACTCTGAACAAAACACCGGCAAAAAAGATCGAGGATTTGATATTAGAATTCCTTGATGTTGTTGCGAAGGCAGCGTTGGAGCTCGACCCTGAGATGGGATCTGTACGAAGTAGCGAGGCGAAAAGTGTGTTGTGGGATTTGGTGGAGGGGTTCCTCCGACAGAGTGGGGAGGTGAGGAACGTGGTTGAGGTGGTGTGGGGAAGGGGGGAAATTGGAGGTGGGAGGGTTAGAGAGAAGGGATTGTACCCCAAGGACGTGAAGGTGCTGGTGCTGTTATTCGTTTTGGTAGGCTTGGAGGGTGAAGGAAGCGAAGAGATAAGGGAACAGATATCAAAAGAGATTGCGAGGGTGTTGGACGAAGAAAAGTATGCAGCGATTACTGCGGCAAAGCTAGCAGCAATGAACAGCCTCTATACAAGTACAGGGGCAATTACAACCGTACAGCCAGTGGACGATACATTCATGGAGAATGTAGTGGAACACTTGCTTGACTTCTACGGCTCAGATGGGATTAGTGCGGAATTGGGCCATGAGGGTGTCCGAAAGCTGGTGAAGGTGTTAATGGAAATTGCGTTTCCAACAGTACAACGGCCCACTTCAGCGATTGTCGATGGTTCCTCTACCGGGACTAATGTTCCTGCTACCCTGGGTCCAAAAACACCCCCTAAGAAGCTTAATGGGACTCCTGCCGTGAATGCCCTTTCTCCCGACGATGAAGCAATTTCTATACGATATTACCACTCTCGTCTCGCCCTTCTTTTGGTTACCCGCTTCTCATCCCTGCGTGAAACTAAGTATAGCGAAAAGTGGATGGAGTGGGTCGAGGAGATAGAGAGGAAGATATTGTGTATGCCAATCCCTACACCAGCTAGAAAACCCGCGCATCACCAACGACGGAGAAAGGCTCCAGGGGAAAAGAGTGACAAGAAGAGTGCGAGGAAGACCCCAAATGGCAGGTTGGGATGGAAGTTCGAGGAAGGTTTAGGAGTGTGGATTGCGAGGACTGGGGCTACGCCTGCTAAGAGTGGTGTTTTGGGTGATGGAGCACTTGGGGTTGCTGCTAGGAGGAGCTCGAGGCTCAGTTTTACAAGTGAGGAAGGCGCGGAAGAACCTGGTGGTAGAAAGTGGGTGATTGACGGGGTAGTACTTACTCAAATGGGGGTGAGCTCAAGGGATGGGTATGAGTTGTTCTTCACCAGTGACAGTGAGGAGAGCGAAGAAAGTGAAGGAGAGAGTGACGAGGCTATGGGGGTGACGGAACGTGAAGATAATGGGGTTTTAGTTTTCGAGGATATTGGGGAGGGTGTGCCTCGGGATGGTGAAGCCAGGGGGGTTAGCAGAGTCGACACTAGTGATGACGGCTCTCGTTCTCCCTCTTCTCCAATTTTTGTCAAGAAGCGGTCGAAAAAGTATGTCCTTCCAACGTCCGCCTCTTCTCTGTCTTCCGAAGGGGAAAATAACTCTGGAGCCGAGTCACTCTCTGGGGGTCCGTCGCCGACCTCTTCCACCTTCTCACCATTAATACCCCCTGCATCTACACGCCCTAAACACCTCACTCGGTCAACCGTATCCATCAACCCCCGCCCACACACAATCTACCACAATATGTGGCGGCACAACCAGCGCCGTAGGCGGTCCATGCGTACAGCTGCGCTCATACCAAAACAGTATGTCATTCAGAGCTCTTCGTCTGCTGACGAAGGCGAGGATAGTTGGATTGTGGCTCAAGATGAGACCCCTGATACGAGCCTGTCTATGCTTAGCTCGCCGCCTCCGGAGAGGAGTATCTGCAAACTGCGCCTGAGGAGGGTTAGTGGGGAGGAGAAGCAGTCGAGTTTGTTGCAGTTCATTGGGGGAGATAGCCCTGTTCCTACCCGAGCGAGCAGTGCTGGGGCGAAGAGGAAGGCTCAGGCGTTGGGCACTCCAGGTACTGAGAGGAGTTTGAGGAAGAGAGTGAGAGTAGGATACAAGGAGGAGGATACAGAGGGGGGTAGTTCTTCCGAGGTGGATAATGGGAGGGATGAAGATTTTGCGATTGGGAGCGCTGATAAGGGGAAAAAGAGGGCGAGGGTGTTTTATGAGAACGAAGAGATGATGGGAGAAAGTCCTTCCGAAGCGGATGACGAGCAGGATGAGGATTTTACGATTGGGAGCGCTAGTAAAAGGAGGGGGGTTGCCGGAGGGCTTGGGATGGCACGAGGTGAAGCGAGAAGGGGAAGGGCTAGTAATGAATCTTTGGTGGCTAAAGTGGCTAATGTTGGGCATGGAGGTGTCTTCCTTGACGGCAATAAGTGGGATGTTCAAGCCCACAATACAAAGGTTGCTCAGAAGGGAGCAGCTAGTGGTGTATACAGCTCTCCACCTGAGAGCACGAGATCCGAGGATGAAGATGTGGAGATTGAGGATTCTGACAGCGGGGAGGAGAAGGAAGATCCAAGGGATGAAGAGTTTTTGATCTCGCCACCAGATTCTCACACGAGGAATGCAGCTAGGAGAAAGCAGGTACAGCGACAGGGTCAGCGGAACAGGGTGACACGCTCTTCACAAAAGCTTTCTAAGCCAAAGGGAGTGCAGAAGAGGAGTGCAACGAGTGGTGCTGGCGCTAGCAGCAGTAGTTCGGGGAGGAGTAATAGATCATCGACTTCTTCCACAATGAGCCTTAAGAAAGTGTTTTCTACGACAAAGGGGGAGGCAGGTGCTAGGTTGGGGGGAGGGAAAGTTGAGTTGGTAAGAAGGGCGAGTGAGAGGGTTAGCAGGATTGGGAAGGTTGGTGGGAGTGGAAGTGGAAGTATGATCGTTGCGAGGGGTAGGAGAAGTGTGAGCGTAAAGAATTATGCAGAATTGCCAGATGAAGAGGGGTTGAGTGCGGATGAGTTGTGCATTTAGGTGGCTCAGGAGGGCGGAGGCATATATGTTGAATAGCTTTGTGCACCTGCGTGCCTGCGTGCATGTGGTTGTTCTGCCTCTGTTGTGTTTTGCTCTCCGGTGGTATTTCTGTCTCCTCTCTTCTGATTAGAGGTCCGGGTGATATTTTATCTACTGTTTCATACTGTTCTGGCTGGCATGGGTTTTTACTTTATGATTTTTCTTCGGTTTTTGATGTCAACGGATTAACGCGCTTTTTGGCTACTCACTACATCTAGTTCTAGGAGTCTTGCTCGGAGTTTTGCTTCATTGGGTTACATTGCATAAGTTTGTGCGTAGATAGCTCCACTACTCGTAGTTTCTTTGCGGGTATCTAGGTACATGTTAAATAGATCGTGGTGCATGATGTGATAATTCGTTGACTACGGCAGAAAGTTACCCTGAACTTTCTTCCCCATATTAGGAACTTTATAGTATGACTACATAGTAGGTACTTTCTATGAAAATACTTCTAGGAAGAGGCTCATATGTTACCTATCTAATTTGTAGCCAATTTAGTAATCATTTATTTAGCTTCTGGTTGGTATCTGAGGTACACATTACCCACTTCTACAGTTGGTTTTTCTCAGAAAGCTTTTGGGCAGTCCATAGACATATCATTCTCAGTGGAGCAATCCATACCAAGGTAATACAATAACTCCCAGTCTTTTTTGCCATCTATTTAGAATATATGTGCACATATGCCTGAAAGCTCATAACCTCTCCCCCCACCGTACATCTGTAAAGATACAAGCCTTAATTTCCCCACATCCTATTGGCGAAACTCCCGCTCTTGCTATGCGCGGGGATACCTCGTTCTATTACATTACTGCAATTTGAGCCTGATTACTACCTAAACCTCCCAGAAGCTAATGGTGAATCGAGGCCCCTCCCGAAAAGAGAGATAGCTCACTTTGCAGCTTACTCTACTTGCAAAGAAGTTATAAGGGTAGCTATGCCTGTTTAAGATGGGGAGCAGCGTGGGGGGGAAGGGAAGTAGGTGGAGTTATTGTGTTATTCAGGGTAATTTACTCAATGCCAAGAGAATATTGCATACGCTAGGGACTGGTTACCCTGAACTTGCGGAGACCGTTATGGAAAATGGCCAGGAGCTCCCATTCTGGATATGCGAGCAGAGATCATCAATACATACTCACGAGCACACACGGAAATCAGATGAGATCACTAGTACTATCCCAGTTCCAATGAATGGGCCAATAGGAACGAGCAACATGCACACGGACATCATAAAGCAAGAAAAATATATTAATCCAGCATCGCAGCGGAAAAAGCCTTGCCCGATAGTAATAGAATAAGCAACCAAAACAAAGCCCAGGCCGATTTTCAACAGACTAATACTAGGAGCCAACCAGAATTTCATTCATTTGGCTAGTTGTTCCCCCATATTTTACTCCTTGATTCTCACTTAGCTTTTATCCTTCTTCAGCGTTGCCGGTGCCAGATACGCACTCTCTGGCCTCTTTAACCCCGCTTCTACCTCTCTCCTCACCTCCTCCTGTACCTCCTGCGCAGCATGCCTCTCTTCCAACTCCAGCGTCTCGGGCTCCACCGGCTTATCTAATGCAAAGTTCCCCGCCCCCCCTCGGCCACGCCATGGCCGTGGGTCAATATGGTGATTTGCGTGGGCGGGGTTCACAGATGTTGGGTCCAGAGGAGTTGACGCTCCAGGTGGGGGTGTAGTGTCCGTGAACACGCCTTCTTTCGAGAGCGTGTTGGGGGTGAACCAGTTACCAGCACCACCTAAGAATCGGGGATTAATAACGCCAGTGCCAGTGGGGAAGTGGGGGGAATGGGGAATGCGGGGCTAATGGAGGTGTGGAAATGGGTTGGATGATGCGCCGTAGCCACACAGACAAAAGATGAACAATTGTTCGTCCGGAACGAAAGGATTGGGGAAAACAGAAAAAACAAAGGAATGAATGGAGGTAGACGGGGTAGGGAGAAGAAAATAATTTAAAGACGATCATCCAGCTTGATAATATTAATTGAACATCATATTCTAGCCACTCCCCCGTAATCCCACATGTAAGGAAGCTGTTTCCCTCCTTTAAACACACAACGTAGAAGAACAATTGCACAATCTGACTGTAGGTGGCGAAAAAGAAATATATAAATACTAGTACTAACCTCTTCCCATATGCTTATACTCCCCAGAACCTTGCACAGAAACTTGCTCCCCTTCAACTTCATTCGCCAGCTTTGTCGACTGCTGCGCTTCAAGATCTTCACGTTCCTGCTCATGAGGGCAGATGCATTAGCATGAGCTGCGGTGGCTTGAGCGGTGACTGGTTCTCGGGGAGCTCAATCCACCGCTACGTATGGACTGCAAAATATGCAACCATAGCTGGCTTTCGTGGGGTAAATATGAAAGAAGCAATTCAAGGCCATTGGTATACGATCTGGCGATCCAATAGAAAGCCGAAAAAGAAAAATTCCAATCAAGTTAGCTGACAACAGCAAAAGAAAACTCGAGCAACATTCCAACTACAACTAAACCAACCACTAAATTTATGGTATATGTTGATATGTAGGAAGCCAACAAAACTCCAGCTGCGTCCGCCATTCAGCAGCTTACAGTTACGTACCTTACTGCGTAACTCCTCCGGCGAGAACATGTTTCCAGCCCCACCTCGGCCCGTTTTGATATATGGCGCCGACATGCCGTCCCTGTGAGTATATATAGAACTTTGCACCGGGATCCCTTAACTTCACTATGCGGCCCGGAACTGCACAGCAGGTTATGATTTGGTGGTTGGCTTGGGTGTTGAGTGGGAGCTGTAGTTCAATGTTGGCTCAGAGTGGGAACAGGGACACCTTAAGAGGGACATCTTAAGAGGCACCCCAAGACATTATAAGAGATAAGGTTAACAGTTGATTCATCCCGCGCGGTACGTTATCAGTTGTCTCTCGGAAAAGCAAACAGCCAAACCTGTGCCACAGTGGAGTACCTATCGATATATAATTACATGATATATCGGGATGCGATTTATGAATCGGTGCCACTCGGTGAGGAATTCCCAGATTGTAATTGTGCATTACTTCTCTTTGAGCGTAGAAAAGGTTTTTGCTTGGCCTTCAGAGCGCCTCCCTACTCTACCTAGTGGGTGATTACTTGCCCCGCAATAGCTTGATCATCCAGACAAATTTACAACGCGGCAGTTCCTGATAACCTCGCTATGATGAGAAATCCCGACCCTGATCCAACGAAGCCTATTCTAACATACAGTGGGGCTAGGGCTGCCAGTATCTAGGACCAATCTCGATTGACGAAGGAACTAGTGCTACTTGCTAAGAGATCTGTGTGCAGTTGAAAACAGTCTCCAGGTGATTTCAAACCACACCGAAAGCCGCAAAAGTTTGAGTTCGAATTATAAACCTGACTAGCATAGCGGGCCCCTGAAGATTGTTAGGTGTGGAAGGTGCATCCTGAGATTCAGTTGGAATTGACATCCCCGGGTGGCCTGGATGAGCAGCGCGGACCACAATTATGACACTTGCTTATGGTGAATTCGGGAATTTCAAATGAAATATCCGGCCCTATACGATGGGGCCCTAGCAACACGCTATGATTGGCCTATGCCAATTCCCACCTGCCCCATAGCCATCGAGTCCTCAAAAATAAACTTGGGCCCAATTATGGTCATGCAGTGAAATGCAGGCCTTGCAAAAGTCACAGAAAAACAAGCAAGATCCCCACAGCTCTCGATTTCTGATGGATCCAGTGGAGGACTTCCTTGAAACTAAAAATGCGGGGTAGGCTCGATCGATATATCCACTAATGCAAACTTTATTGAGGCTTCTGTCGCTTATTAGTGGACTGTGGTGCTTAAGAATTGGGGTCTGAAAGAGCACCAAAAACTTTTGGGCTATGGAAAATAAATTTTTGTAAGGTAGGTAGGGCTGTGGAGGGTTCCAGGATAATAATACATCCTGACTCCATGAAGCTTTAGGATCGACGCGTTTGTAACCTTTTGCAACCTTTTGCACCGTTCTTGGAAACAGTGAGCTTCAAGAAACTCTTTCATCTTCGAGATTTTCGATGGTTGGATTTTTCCCCGGCTTCATCTGCCCGTGCACCGGGTGATCGTTACCCCACACCCGCACACAACCCCAGCCAGTTATTTTCGCCTTTTAGTGGGCCAACCATTTCATTGTGGAGGTTGATTCAGCGGTAACATCAAAATGCCAATTCTTTGCAAGGATAGGCATGGATCTTTTTATTTGGTGGATGGAGATTCCCAACACACAAGAAATGCAGCCTTGATCCTCAGTGTAAAGGCAAGCCATCCAAGAAGAACATCCTCACGGGAGGCAGTCCTAGGTTGGCAATTTGTCGTAGGAAGTGGAATCATCGTATGGCATGGTGCAATTTGCCACGAGCCATCGAGTTTGAGACTTTGTTGGCCCTAATGTGGAGCACCCCAACCTTTATACAAACTTATCTCCTACTTGCTAACACTACTCATTATACCTTAAAGTCAGATACCGTAACTGTCTGTTGATTGAAGGAGACGGGTTTGGTTTGGTCACAATACGAGACTAGTTGATGGGTGCGCAAGGCCACCATTGCTCTTGCATATGCACAATGCACATCTGTAACAGTACAAAGAGAAAGAAGAAAAAAAAAAATGTTCCAGAGGCAAAACCAAAATACACCAGATCCGTCATTTTCCAGGTAACCAAAAGTGATAAAATCGTCCACAACAAGACGTGAGCTGGGTAGGGGTATCGATGGGGAGCCAAAATCGTGGATTAATGTCAACAAGAAACCTCCGATAGCAATTGTGAAAAGTGAGCTAGGGCTGGTCCCCAGTAAGGTGTGGAGGGACAAGGACGAATCAAATGACCAGTTCAATGGAAGCATATTTGGTTCTGATATTGGGTGTCCAGTTGATCGGCTGGCTTGTCAGGATGGCTTGCAGCTTGCGCGCTTTTTTCCGTTGCCTTCTGCCCTTGTTAACTTTTTTTTTTTCAAAAGTGATCCTGAGTGCTGCCGATGTCATTGGAGGAATGAGCCAGAAAAGAAAAATTATTTTCCACCTAGATGCTCTGCCACCCACCCTCGCTGGACATAACGGTGGCTCAATATCAAATCGGGCTCGGACCTTTCACTACAGAGCCTCGTGACTGGCAATGCTTCCATAGCGCGAACGAAGAAGTCGGCTTCAAAAAAAAATAAAAGTTCGTTCACAGTAAGTTTCGATATTTGATGAATTGTAGGAACGGGGCATAAATACACAGCATCACACGCATCACCTGTGGTTAGAATTTATGACACTCCTCTCCTTGGAGAGTATCATCGGGGTGTCCCTGTAACATTTATCTACTAAGGAACATATTAGCAACTTGGAACTATTTCTAAGCTCCACCCATAGAGTGCATTCGTGGTGATCTCCACAACCTTCGCACCAGCCCGCCCCTATCTTCATCGTCGAATCGTCAAGTTGAACAGTCCCTCCTTCTCCTTCAATTGCTTGTCTCCTCGTTCTCTCGGACAGGATTGGCCTCACTTCCTCAAAGTTGCCTTAGTCTAAGACACCGAAAGCCCTTTGCAACAGACCGAGGCTGCATCGCATCTCTGCCCCCCTCCCCGCATAATTATTATACAACGTGCCAGCCATAAGCGGTCCTACAGCTCTACAGCAGACTTTAGTATTGGGAAACAAATTTACGGCTCTTTCACAAACTGGAATAAATTTCTCGGGCTGTGAGCAAGGCCAGGAAAAAAAAAACCCAATACTGTAAGATTGCACCACACTTCTCTCTTCTCCACAACCTCAGCTCATCACCTCGACTATTTCCAAGTTTTCGACGTCAACCCGTATAACGCCCATCCGGTCTTTGCTAGTAACGGTTTCCTCGTCTGCTTGTTCTTTCTTCTTCAGCAGCTCCCAGGAAAAACTGCACAAGTCACAATCACTCCAGCACAAACGACAATAGCAGGTCTATCGCTATCCTCACAAACACGTATAAAGCCTATCTCACAGGCTCGAATCCAATCAACAAGAACTCTGCCATGGCAAGCGCCTCACATGTAAGTGGAGAGATCTTATCCTATCGAGCATTCAAATAGTTCGGTAGGAATACTAACTATTCTTCCTCAGGATCCACTCGCTGTAACTATACCACCGATTGGCACCCAACCACCAGCTCTCACATCTCCATCGTCCATTGGTTTAAACAAACTCTCGATGCACAGCAGGCACCACTCCCTCGGATCAAACCCATCCATACACCGTGTCACTCGTCGGAAAAGTGTCTCATCAACTGCAACCAACCTTGCGGCGGTAGCTCAAGCAGTCAAGGAAGGGACAGACCTACAATTAACTCTTCCACCACCGAATACATCCATAGTTTCACGAAGCGTGGGTCGCAGTGTGGGGATGGGCTTAGGTGCTGGACTTCATTCACCTCACGGTTCATTAGCTCCAATGCACGGATATCCGTCACCACCCTCATCCCTGCCAAATAATGACGGAAAAAGCCCTCTACTAGGTGCAGGCTCACTGCCCGCAAGCAGTTTCACATTTCCCAGAAAGGTTCCAGTCCCAGCGTCTCAAACTCCTGTCAACGGTGGTATAAGTAGTGCTGCTGCGTCAAGTTCTGTTACTTCCTCCACACCGACCAACAGGAGGGTGAGGAGAGCAAGTGAAGGTGCTCATGTACTTCTAGGAGGAGAAAGCTCGGAAGAGAAGGTCCGTGGCAAGGGTGGAGTTGAGTTGAAGTGTGATAAATGTGGAAAGGGCTATAAGCACAGTTCTTGTCTAACGAAGCATCTGTTTGTCTCCCCCCTCTCTCTGTTTTATTGGGTTTTTGGGAACAATGACCTTTACCCCATATTTCCTCCAACTCTTGCTGTTATTGCCGTTATTGCAACGGAAAGTCCGTAGATAGGAGGGATTCATTTCTGGTCTCTTATCAATGCATTGCATACCCTCGTTCTTTTGCAAAGCCTACGCTTAAGCAAATGCAATTTCTTGGATATTTTTGCTTTCCGCGAATTTGGATCCCCCCTTGTGCTATGAGTTTTGCATTGAGAGTTTTTGCTAAGCGTTGTTTCGGCTGTCCCGCTTGAATGAAACAGATGGGAACACACACCCGAATGGTCACTCACTTCGAAACTTCTCATTTCCAAACACCAACAGGTCCAACTCCTGGAGGCCGCATCGATCCTCGTTTCCATGAACCCATCACCATTGGTAGATGATAACAATGGAAACCCAACTCCAGCTGTGTCAACAGCATCCAGTGGAGCATCCATCAATGACAATTCCTCCGTCAGCTCGGGTTCAGAGGACACCCCTCCCCCTACAGATCACAATAGTTCCTCTGCATCTGTGATCGACATGGAGAGCGGCTTCCCTCTACCTCCTCGTGTGCGTCCTAGATCTGGTTCGAAACGATACACTACATCTAGTAGAGTGGAGAGGCCGTCTTACGGAGTTCATGGCCATGGCTCATATCACCACTCCGCAGCTCCACCGCTATTAGCAGGATCAGTCCCAACTCACGTCAATCCTGGAAGCAGCTTCCCATCACATTTCGGGAACAGGCAGCATGTGTCTAGGCCAAGGGCTGGCAGTTTTGTGAACTCGAATAGGGTGGCCACTGCAGCAGCAGCTGCTGCCGATGATGAAGGCCTGGCTGCTGCAGTTGAACTTCTCAGCTGCTCATTTGGTGCTGCTCCTGGATCAACTCCCGTAACGCCGAGGGGTATGCTAGGAAGCCCAATGACTGCACCTGGTTTCTTACACCAGTTGAGGGAACAAGCTAGGGCACAGAATGGGAGCGGCGATGTCGTGATGAAGATTGAGGAGGCCGAAGAAGAGAGCATCTACTACGATGGGGGCATGTCGCATCGCAACCCAAGCCAACAGAGTGCCGATGATGAGATGGCTATTGACGATGATGACGAAGAGGACGAGTGGGAAAGAAGAAGAGGTTCTGATGGGAAGATGCATACGAGGGCCATGAGAAGGTCGAGAAGAAAGAGTGAAGAGGAAGAAGACGGTGTGTTTGGGAGGATGGAGGAGTAAATTTATTACACATGAAGCCAGGAGAGTATACTATATCCGTATCTGCATTGGGTGGATTTTTCGACCGTCGTTTTGAGTTGTGATTTGTAGGCCGCCCCGGTGGCATGTTTTCATCATCTGATCTTGGGGCATGGTTTGGGGACGTTGATACTGGATATTTGCCAGTGATTGGGAGGAAGCCACTTTGGAGATTTATTTGTTTCTCACTCCATGACGGTATTTCTTATTATTCGATTTTTACTACAGCATGTTCTAAACATGTGTTTTTTTCTGTCTATTTGATGTTTATTCGCCTATATCAATTTGCGAGGAAGTGTACTCAGTCCTGCGACTAGTTATGATACCTTGCTAGTTAGGGGGGATCTATATGGTTGGGATGGGTTATGTTGGTTTGGATGATGAAACGATTGAATGTGGAGGTGTATGCAGTCTCGAGACTAAGATGTATGAATCTGCATGATATCTAGTATGATATCTAGTTGGCTGTCGAGATTGCCTTTTTTTGCACGTGACCTCGTGAGGCAGTTGCTGTGGATATAGATAGGGCTTGTCTCGTCTATCACTACTACAGCCGTCAATGTCACAATATTAGACAAGGCTGTACAGGCTACCAGGTCTTGGAGTGTCACAAAATCGTGGTGTGCAATCCTTACCCCGGAGACTACAACAGGGTTACCCTCAGATCCCGTCCCCATTGTCGCCAGAAATACTCATGGGAGAAAGTCAGAGTGGGTTCAAAAAGAAAATATAATACAAGTACGACAGCTTAATGGAAATACTCGTACTTGATAAAGTACTAGTACACTAGCATGACATGGTGATATATAAATACACCACTAGTCAAAATCCAGCAACCACTAAATCAAAGCAAAAAATTTTGGCACGAGATCACATCTTTCTCAGATTAAGTACTTTGAAGGTAATATATCTCCCGTATTCCCCCCTTCATACAAGATATCTCTCTCTCTCTCTCTCTCTCTCTCTTCCTCGATGAGGTGAAAAATCTCACACCATGCATCATGCACAATGCGTTTAATTAATATATATATAATATAGATATATATATGTAGAGTATATGTATATGCACATCTACCATGTATATATACTATAGGATTATCACATACAAGAGTCGTCTTTTTTGCTATTCGACGGGGCTTGATTGGGTGGTTTATCTCGTGTCCGGCCCGAAGAGAAGATGTGATATGAGATAGGGTATATAGTATAATAGTAGTATAATGACTAGAGCCAGAGCTGGGTAGCTCGGAAGTAGGGGAAATCGATGGATATGTGTCCTTAGCACAAGATGTGCCACATACTCCGATGAGCCAGTCTGTTTCTCATTCCGGAGAAAAATTTGGTCTGTACCCATAACCTCATAACATAGTGCTAGTAGAATGGGGTGCGAACCAGACATGGGAAACGGGATTGGGGAGACGGACTGTTGGCTAGCGTATACGGGTATGCGATGCGTATCTAAAGTTCTATGTATCCTCTGGTTCAGATATAATAAAGAATAAGATCTCGTCTGGATGGCAAATTTAAATTGAGATACGGACAATGACGGAATGCCATTCTGAGATAAGTATCAAAGTACCAAGTTACTTTTCTTTACAAGTAGATTGCTATCTTACCCCCGAGATTCACGGTTGCTCCTAGCTATACATTTACAGCCTGGGGGTACGGGATACTAGTAGATTATCACCACTTCCCCACCCTCTACATTGAACTCCATACTTCCACAGGAGTACTTGAAAGAAAAAAGGATAGATAAATACATGTATTACCTACGCCTGTCGTGCCTACTCAGGGTAGCATGTCTTGCACCTAGACATCACCACCATATCAAAACCCGTCATAACCTCTTAAGGATACATCAGAAGAATACATTAAAGGGCTGGACAAACATAAAAGGCAATAGAGCAGTACACATCAAATACAATGTCTCGCTGGCTCGCCTCGCCTGTACTTCCCTCACCACAGACAGGTGTGTCTGTAACACGGGTCATCTTCAGCACACACCCCTCTCTCCGCAGCAGCTTCCATCCTCTTTCTTCTACCCCCCCCCACTATATCTTAGCAGGCACACCCCTCCTTCGCACCCAGTCCTTCCCTCGCTAGGTCCACCGCTCCCCCCAGCCCCCCTTCCCC
>Ga0307514_10002003_pt1 | contig 22112 bp, 18 predicted proteins | sample 16_EM_MG_FD_203088 | JGI IMG/M metagenome (GOLD analysis project Ga0307514, IMG submission 203088) | Populus trichocarpa ectomycorrhiza microbial communities from riparian zone in the Pacific Northwest, United States - 16_EM | ecosystem: Host-associated > Plants > Roots > Unclassified | place...
ACCCCCCAGGTCATCCACTTCGACAGGGGGCACACAGCCATACCGGACCCGGGGGCCAGGCGCCCCATTGCGGGGCCACGAAAAAGGTAACGGGGTGAAAAAGACGGGGGAATGGGCGGCGCTCCGCGCTGCCAGGTAGCGCGGGTATCGCTCTCGACGGTCAGTCTCGCCGTCTCGCGCCGCCGCGCCACAGACACACAGTGGGAACGAAATCCCGGATGGGCTGCACACTCTGCACGGTCACGCCTGGGTCAGGCCTGAAAGACCAGGCAGAGTCCGTCATGACCGGGCAAATCGACGCAGACGGCTCGCATGTCGTCGACCACACCGACATCCCGGCCGGTCAGGGCGTCGTAGGCCCTCCATCCCGGTTCGAAGTGCTCCGAAGCCACGGCACCCGAGACAGGTGTGGACCCGAAGTTGAGCACGGTCGCCTGGATCCGTCCGATCCCGTCGATCCGGTGCACCATGGCGAGCAGTGCCGGGTGCGGAACCGGCGGGATTTCGAGTTGGTCGGCCGTGGCGATCCCCGTTTCCTCGCGCACCCGCAACAGGTGTTTGAGGCGTGAGGCGAAGGAGTTGGGATCCGCGAGCTGGGCCGGGAGGCTACCGTACAGGCTGTGCCCCTTCGGCATGCCCGAACTGGAGGTGGTCGCGTCGGGCTGGTAGTCCATCAGGTCGTACGCGGCCCGGTGGATCCATCGGGTGTCGCCGGTGGCCAGCAGTGTCCCCACGAGTTCACGGTCCAAGGTCAACAGCCCGCACAGGTCCCATCCGGAGAGCGAGAACACGCCAGGTTGCAGGGCGTTGAACATCGCCAGGAGCAGGTGTGCCCGCTTGATCTCCCGCACGTCCTGGTTGGTGAGGTTGTCCAGCGTCGTGTGCCCGAGTGCTGCGGCGATGACGGTGGCCGTCGTGGAGGCGATGCCGTTGGTGGTGAAGACGGCGTTGTAGGGCGCGTCGGGACCGGTCAACGTCTGCACGAGTTCGCCGCGGATGTGGTCGGCGAGCTGGCTGCCTGTGACCTCGACGCCGTGGTAGGTGAAGAGGTCGTCCTTGTGCAGCGTGGCGAAGTGGACCAGTTCGTAGGTGAGTTCGTCGTGGTTCTGCAGTGCATGAACGAGGCTGGCCGCCGCCACTCCGCTCTGCAGGGCGGTGTTGAGCGTGAGCCTGAGGAACTCGGTGTCCGCGGTGGCCAGGGCGTGGTGGTACGCGGGCCGGTTGACGAAGTCGTACGACAGGTCCGCGCCGGCCTCGGAAGTGATCCTGATGTCGTCGACGGTCAGGTTCAGTTCCTGGAACGTGAAGCCGCCGAGTTTGCGCACCATGCTTGCGATCAACTGGTTGGCGGCCTCCGACAGCGGGTGTCCCTCCGACCAGGCCGGCAGGCCCTCGGCGCTCTTCTCGACGCCGAGGAAGCCGTTGGCATCCAGGCGCAGCGCGCCCGAGCCGAGGTCGCCGATGGAGTGCAGGGCGTCTCCGATGACGAGCCGCATGCCGCCGAAGGTGGGGTCGAGCCAGTTGATGGACGGCTGTCCCTCTTTGAAGTAGTGCAGGTAGACCCAGCGCCGGGTGACACCGTCTGGCCCGATGACCTGGCCCGTCACGCTCCAGTTGGTGTCCTTGACACCGGGGTCGTGGAAGATCACCCGCTGGAGGCGGCCGATGATGTAACCCGCCTTTTCAAGTGCTCCTTCGGCCTCGGTGCCGAGGTTGGCCGAGTCACGTCCCAGCGGCACCTCGGGCAGCAGGTGCCAGTCTTCCGGTGCGATCTGGACCATGTGGTAAATGCCCGGGTAGTCCTCGACGTTCATTTCGGCGAGGCGGAAGTCGGGCCCCTTGCCGGTGTGCCCGGGCACGATGTCGTCGATGATCGTGCCGTCCTGGTCGGCGGCCACCTGGCACATGCGCCGGAAGTCGTCCTCCGTCCCGAACGCCTCGTCTATGGCCGTACTGATGCGGTCGAAGTGACCATCGACGCTCGGGGTGGTGTCCCAGCCCGAGATGCCACCGGCGCGTTTGACCGGCCCCGTGTGCACGGCCCGGATGCCGATCTCGGCGAAGGTGCGCCACAGGTCCGGGTCGGCCAGCGTGCCGAGGAAGCTCTGACCGGGGCGGGTGATGAGGGAGAGGGGATACGCCGTGAACCACACTGGGGCGGTGCTGACGGCGGTCTTGGGGTTGGGTCGCGCGAAGGGGTTCTGCCACATGCTGCCCTGGCCGGTGAGCTGGACTGAGAGGTCCCTGGCGTCCTGGAGCATGGAGTGGCGTCGCAACCAGGCCACGTAGCCCGGGTTGGTGCCGACCGGGTCTCCGTTGCGTTCATGGGGCTGGGCCTGTCCCTGCGGCCTCAGCCGAGCTCGCGGCCGCAGGGAGCGGGGGCGTGCCGGATAGAACTGCTCGGAGTACGTGATCTCGGTCGGTTCGTGCTGGCTCTGCTGCGGTTCGTCACTCGCCGCCTGCTCGTTCGTCATAGGTGAGCTTCTCCCTCGTGCTTCGGTTCAGATAGGTCGGCTACCCCCGAAGGGGCAGTGGAAGGGTCGGCGGATCGCGGAACGCGCACGGGGCGGACCGTGCCGGCGATCACCACGGCGACGACGAGCAGGACGGCGACGCTGGTGACCGCGCGCACCACGGTCAGTTCGTGGCCGAGGAACCCGACGAGTGAGGGCCCGGCAAGAAAGGCCGTGTAGGCGATGGAGGAGCAGACGCCGACGCGGGCCGCCGCCATGCCTGGGTCGTCGGCGGCGGCGCTGAGTCCGACGGGGAATCCGAGGGAGACCCCCGCACCCCACAGGAGGGCGCCGGCCAAGGCCAGCGGTGTGGCGATGTCGGCGGCGAAGAGCGCGACACCGGCGATGCTGACGATGCCGAGTACCCGCACCGTACGCACCCGTCCGAAGCGGCCGATCAGCACCGGGCCGAACCAGCGGCTCACCGTCATGGCCGTCAGGAAGGCCACAATCCCCAGGGCTCCGACCGCCGGTGTGGCCCGGTAGTCGTCGATGAGAGCGACGCTGATCCAGTCGTTGCCCGTGCCCTCCGCGAACGCGAAGGCGAGGATGAACACGCCGATGAGCAGGGTACGGCGTTCGCGCCAGGCCTTCAGCGGACCGGCTGTCTCTTCGGCTGAGGGTGGGTTGGGGATGAAGCCGCGGACGGCGAACGGAATGATCGCGGCCACTCCGACGCCAACCAGAGTGAGATGTGCGGCCAGCGGGAGCCCCAGCGCAATCACCCCGGCGCCGACAAGCCCTCCAGCGACAGTGCCCACGCTGTAACTCGCGTGAAACCGCGACAGGAGGGCTCGTCCACCGCGGTGTTCGACGACCGCTCCTTGCATGTTCATGGCCACGTCCCAGCCGCCTTGCCCGGAGCCGAAGACGAAGAGGCCGGCCGCGACCGGAATCACTCCGAAGCGGTAGCCGACGGCGATCGTCAGCAACCCGGTACCTACAACGACACTCGTCGCCGCGACGGTGCGTCGGGAGCCGAATCGCGCAACGGCCGGGCCCGCCAGCAGCAGGCCGAGAACGGATCCGGCGGCACCCGTCAGCAACACCAGACCCAACGCGGACGCATCCAGCTTCAACTGCTCCTTGATTTGCGGGATACGGGAGAGCCAGGAGGCGAAGACGAACCCGGCAGCGATGAACGCCGCATAGGTGGCACGGGTCGCCGAGCGGGCATCGCTGGGAGTGGGCACGGGAGGGACGTAGCTCACTGAACCTTCTTGCGAGACGGGGGTGGGTCTATTGGGGGCTGCGAGACGTGGGTGGGTCTACGCGGTGGGTGCCGTTGCACGTTGCTCGGCGGGCCGGGCGAGTTGGCGCTCGGCGGCGTCGAGAACGGCGCCGATGCGGCGGGCGTGGGCCGCATCGAGAAGGTGGGGCCGGCTGCCGCGGGCGACGGCCTGCAGGAACTGGTCCACGGCATGCTCCAGATAGAGATGCACGGTGTCGCGCAGGCCGCGTGCCGCGCTGACCCGTTCGACGGACGGCAGAAGCGACGGAACGAGGGGGACACCGCATGCGGCCACCAGCCCCACAGGCCCCCGCGTTCCCGCCGCCCGACCGGGTCGGTGTACGGGTTGCCGGGGGTGTCGATGGAGCCGGGACAGCTGACCGAGACGCCTCCCCAGGGGCCGTGGGTGGCGGCCAGGTTGCGCAGGTGTCCAGCCACGCCGTCACCTCGGTTGAAAGAGGTACGTCATGAAGTTGAGGCTGACGATTCCCGAGTCCGCCACGGCGGTGATTACGTTGTCGGCGGCGGCCGGATCAAGCGCGAGGGGCTTGTCCAGCAGCACGTGCTTGCCCCGCCCTCGTCCCACACCGGCGGTGGCATCTGCGGCCTTGCTGGCATCACGCCATCAGAAGCCGACGAAATCGACGTCGTGACGGCCGGCGAGCACGGTCCCGTGGCACCACCAGGCCCAGTAGACGGAGCCGAGGACGGCGAACCTGAGCCCGGGGCCGAAGTCATGTCGGGTCATGTCAGGCGTTCTGCGGGAAGCCCAGGTTGAGCCCGCCGTGGCTCGGGTCGAGCCAGCGGGAGGTGATGACCTTGCCCCGGGTGAAGAAGTGCACCCCTTCCGTGCCGTGGGCGTGGCTGTCGCCGAACAGGGAGTTCTTCCAGCCGCCGAAGGAGTAGTAGGCCATGGGAACCGGGATCGGCACGTTGATGCCGATCATGCCGACCTTGATCTCGTTGGAGAACTGCCGTGCGGCGCCGCCGTCGTGGGTGAAGATGGCGGTGCCGTTGCCGTACGGGTTGTCGTTGACCAGCCGTACGGCTTCGTCGTAGCTGTCGACCCGGACCACGGAGAGCACCGGGCCGAAGATCTCGTCGGTGTAGATGCTCATGTCGGTGGTGACGTGGTCGAAGAGGGTGGGACCGACGAAGAATCCCTTGCCGCCGGAGTCCGGCTGCACGGTGCGTCCGTCGACCACGACGGTCGCCCCGGCGCTCTCGCCCGCGTCGATGTAGCCGGACACGCGCTGCTGTGCCTGTGCGGTGATCAGCGGGCCCATGTCGCAGCCGCGTGTCCCGTCACCGGTGCGCAGCCCGACGGTGCGCTCCTCGATCTTCCGCACCAACTCGTCGGCGATGTCGCCGACGGCCACGACCGCGGAGATGGCCATGCAGCGCTCACCGGCCGAGCCGTATCCGGCGTTGACCGCCTGGTCGGCGGCCAGGTCGAGGTCGGCGTCGGGAAGCACGATCATGTGGTTCTTGGCTCCGCCCAGGGCCTGAACTCGCTTGCCGTGCGCGGCTGCTGTCTCGTAGACGTACCGGGCGATCGGGGTGGACCCCACGAACGACACCGACTGCACCTCAGGGTGCGTCAGCAGACCGTCGACGGCGGTCCTGTCGCCGTTGAGGACGTTGAAGACGCCGTCGGGCAGACCCGCCTCCTTCCACAGCTCGGCCAGCCACAGGGCAGCAGTCGGCACCTTCTCACTGGGCTTGAGGACGACGGTGTTGCCGGCCGCGATGGCGAGCGGGAAGAACCACAGCGGGACCATGGCCGGGAAGTTGAAGGGCGAGATGATGCCGACGACGCCGAGCGGCTGACGAACGGAATGGACATCGACGCGAGTGGAGGCGTTCTCGGTGAAACCGCCCTTGAGCAGGTGCGGGATGCCGCAGGCGAACTCGACGACCTCCTGGCCCCGGCTCACCTCGCCCAGGGCGTCGGACAGCACCTTGCCGTGCTCGGCCGTGATGATCTCCGCCAGTTCGGGCTTGCGGGCGTTGAGCAGCTCGCGGAACCGGAACACGATCTGCGTACGTGCCGCCAGCGAGGTGTCCCGCCACTTCGGGAACGCGGCGGCCGCGGCGTCCACGACCGCGTTCACGTCGTCCTCGGTGGCCAGGGCCAAGTGGGCGGTGACCTCGCCGCTCGCCGGGTTGGTCACGTCCGAGAAACGGTCGGCGGTGCCTTCGAAGGCCTTGCCGTTCCGCCAGTGATGCAGCGTCATTGCCATTGCGGGTCCTTTTGCTGAGTCGTTTCCTGGGAAGGCGTGGACAGCTTGGTGGCCGTCAGACGTCGGCCTGGACCTCGATGAGCGCGCGACCGACGATCTTGCCTTCGCTCAGCATTCGGTAGGCCAGGCCGGCCTCCTCCAGCGGGAAGCGCCGGCTGATCAGTGCCCCGGGGTCGAGGAGTCTGTCGGCCACGAGCTGTCCGAGATGCGCCAGGTCCTGGCGGGGGCGGCCGCCGAAGGAGCCACAGACCTGGATCTTGCGGCGGACCAACCGCGTGATCTCGATCTCCGCGGTCCTGCCGACGGGGGCGATCCCGATCATCACGCAGCGTCCACCGTCGGCGGCCATCTCCGTGGCCTGCCGGAAGGTGGCGGGCTGCCCGATGGCTTCGAGCACGAGGTCGGCGCCACCACCGGTGATGTCCCGGACGGCTTCCACCGGATCCACTTCCCCGGCGTTGACCACCTCGGTGGCCCCGAGGTGCAGGGCGGTTCGCAGCCGGTCGTCGGCCACGTCCACCGCCACGATCCGATCGGCGCCCAATGCCTTGGCCAAGGCCACCGTGCTGAGGCCGACGCCTCCCACCCCCACCACGGCCAGGGAGGATCCCGGCTGCAGTCCGCCGACGTGCACGAGGCCGCCGTACGCGGTCAGGAAGGCGCAGCCGAGGATCGCCGAGTCCTTCAGATGTCCCCCGGCAGGGATCGGAGCCGCGGCGAGCGCGGGCATCACGGCGTACTCCGCGAGGCCGCCCATGGAGTACATCCAGACCGGGTCTCCGTGGGCATCGAAGAGCCGCGTGGTGCCGTCGTAGAGGGTCCCGTTCAGACGGTTGTGCGCGAAGAACGGCTCGCACAGTTCCTCGCGGCCCGAGGCACACATCGCGCATGTTCCGCACGGCATGATGAAGGCGCCGACGACGCTCTGGCCCGCATTGATGTGCTCGACGCCGGCACCGACCGCCGCGACGGTCCCTGAGACCTCGTGCCCCAGAACGGCGGGAAACGGGAAGGCCACCGAGCCGTCCTGCACATGGAGGTCGGTGTGGCAGACACCGCAGGCGGCGATGCGTACGAGGATCTCCCCCGGCCCCGGTCGCGGGTCACGCAGGTCCGCGATCTCGAAGGATCCGGAGGGGGCTCGGACAACGGCGGCTCTCATCGTGCGTCCTCTCACTGCTGGTGGCGATTCACCAGCTTGGTGGGCGCCAGGTCCCCCCACGCAGACACAACCTGAGCAGGAATCCGCCGACGCGTTGCATAATTTGTGCAACGTCTCCGCTCCTGTCCGGCCCGCGTCGACCCCGGCCGCGCGTCTTCGGCGATGCTCGTGGTCCGGCCGTCTGTCCACGTCGCAGGCGCCGCTCTCTCCCTCTCCCCCTTGGCACCAAAGAGGTCAGACATGGCTCTGTCAGTAGCAGCCGCACTACAGCTGGAGGTGTTCAGCCGCACCACCGTCCGCGTCTACGCGGGTGAGGAGAACCTCGACCACACGATCCGCTGGGTCCATCCGGTGGAGATCCCCGACATCGCCCAGTTCCTCACCGGCGGCGAGCTGCTGCTGACCGCCGGCCTGGGTGTCGGCCGGACCACGAGCGAGCAGCGTCGCTACATCCGCGAGGTCAGTGCGGCCGGTGCCGCCGCGCTTGTCATCGAACTCGGCGGTCGGGCTTTCACCACCATGCCCAAGGCCCTGGTAGACGAGGCCAGGCAGCTCGGATTCCCCCTTGTCGGTCTGGCCGACGAACTGCCCTTCGTCGAGGTATCCGCCCAGGTGCACGAGCTGATCGCGGAGGAGAGGAACTCCGATCTCGTCGCGTTCGAGCGCCTCAACGCGGAATTCATCCAGCTCCTGCTCGCCAGCCGCAGCCATGTCTCCTTCGCCGAGGCGCTGGCCCATCACGTCGGCTCCCCCGTGGTCCTCGAGGACACCGAGCACCGGGTCGTGGCCTACGCCGGTGGCACGGCCGGGACCGACCTGCTGATGAAGAACTGGGGCCTGCACGCCAGGATGGCCCACCAGGCCGGCGCCCCCGGCGGCCAGCACAACAAGTCCTCCATGGTCCAGTCCCACGACGAGCCGGGGTGTACCCGGCGCATGATCGTGCTGCGGGGCGAGGCATGGGGCTGGATCCACGTCTTCCACGGCGCGGGCGGGCTGCCCGGTGTCCACGCCTACGCCCTGGATCGCGCCGCCGACGCGATCGCCATCGCGTTGCTCGGTGACCGGGAGAGCGGCGCACGGGCTTCCCAGCGGCAGAGCTCCCTGGTCAACCGGCTGCTGCTCGGGGACATCACCGGTGAACAGTTCGTCGACCGGGCCCTTCGGGTGGGTCGCGATCTGCGGGACCGGCCCCTTGCCGTGGTCGTACTGGGCAAGGAGCCCGACGCGGACGGCGTGGCGGAAGCCGTGCTGGAGGCGGCGCTGAAATCGCTGAAGATTCCCGCCGTCATGGCGGACATCGGCGAGTACGTCCTGGCTGTCGTTGGCCTGACCGGTCAGCTGTCCGCGACGCAGCTCACCGAACATCTCGACCGCGGCGGGGTCCGGGCCGGCGTCAGTCGCAGTGGACCGGCCGCCCAGCTCGCGGACGCGGCGCGGCAGGCGCGTACGGCTGCTTCCGTCGCGGCCACCCGCGAAGAGCCGACCGCCCTGCACTTCGACCGGCTCGGCGTCCTGCGCCTGCTCGTCGCCCTGGCCGAGGGACCGGAGCTGACGCGGTACGTCGACGACGAGCTCGGCCCACTCCTGCGCCACGACGCGAGCGACACAAACCCCCTGCTGCCGACGCTCCGTGCCTACCTCGCCGCGGACGGCAACAAATCACGCGCGGCGGACGCCCTGTTCATCCAGCGCCGCACGCTCTACTACCGCATCGAACGGCTCAACGCACTGCTCGGCAGGTCGGTGGACGATCCCGAGGTACGCGGCGGTCTCTCCCTCGCGCTCCAGGCCCTGGACCTCGCGGAGTCCACCCAGCCGCTGCCGGCCTCCGGCCCTCGCACGCCGATCATCTGACGGCCCGAAACGAACGCGCAGACCCGCGTTCTTCCTTCCCGCACCTGGCCTTGCCATCGCCCACCGGCCGACAGGGCGGAGCAACACGTGCAATGACGGACCACCTTTCTGCACAGAGTGTGTCTGTCTTGCCCGGGCGCAAATCACCCATCCTGGTGCCGTCGTCAAGCCCACTGTGAGCCCTTCCCTCCCGCTCACCAGGAGCTGACCTTTCGGCAGTGGTGCCCTCGCCCATCGTCATCGCGGAACTAGGGAGTTCCTGGCCTATGTCGCGTGCCCTCAAGCAAGCTCAAGGTGCTTTCCCCACCGGAAACGCCGACCCCGCCGTTGCGGACACGGTCGCCGCTGTCATCAGCGACGTCCGGGCAAACGGCGACGACGCGGTACGCCGGTACTCCGCGCGGTTCGACAACTGGTCACCCGCGTCCTTCCGGCTCTCGGAGGAGGAGATCTCCAAGAACCTCTCGTCCCTGCCGAACACCGTGCTGGACGACCTCCGCTTCGCCCAGCGGCAGGTCCAGGGCTTCGCACAGGCCCAGCGCGACGCCATCCGGGACTTCGAGGTCGAGACCCTCGAGGGGGTCTTCCTCGGCCAGCGCAACATTCCCGTCGACGCGTCCGGCGCATACGTCCCGGGTGGGCGCTACCCGCTGACCGCCTCCGCCCACATGACGGTCCTGACCGCGAAGGTCGCGGGCGTGGGCCGAGTCGCCGCCACGACTCCGCCGAGCCAGGGCGTCCCGCCGCCGATCAGCGTCGCCGCCATGCATCTTGCGGGCGCGGACGAGATCTACGTACTCGGCGGTGTCCAGGCCGTCGCCGCCCTCGCCCTCGGCACCGAGACCATCGCTCCGGTCCACATCCTCACCGGCCCGGGCAACGCCTACGTCGCCGAGGCCAAGCGCCAGCTGTTCGGCGAGGTCGGCATCGACCTGTTCGCCGGCCCGACCGAGACCCTGATCGTCGCCGACGAGTATGCCGACCCCTTCACCGTCGCCGTCGACCTGCTCAGCCAGGCGGAACACGGACCGGACTCCCCGTGCGTCCTGATCACCACGTCGGAGACCGTCGGTCACGCGGTACTGCGGCACATCGAGAAGCTGCTGCCCGGCATGCCGACCGGCAAGGTCGCCGCCGCGGCCTGGCAGGACCACGGCGAGGTGCATGTCGCGGAGTCACTCGAAGAAGCGTTCACGCTCGCCGACGGGTACGCCTCCGAGCACGTGCAGATCCTCACCGAGAACCCGCGGGACGCCCTGGAGTCGATGACCAACTTCGGTGCCCTCTTCCTCGGCGAACGCACCTGCGTCCCCTACGGCGACAAGCTCATCGGCACCAACCACGTGCTGCCCACCCGTGGCGCCGCCCGGTACACGGGAGGCCTGTGGGTCGGCATGTTCCTCAAGACAGTCACGTACCAGGAAGTCCGTGAGGACCTCAGTTCCGCGCAACTGGGCGAGATCTGCGGCCGGTTGTCGCGACTCGAGCAATTCGAAGGACATGCCCGCTCCGGTGATCTGCGTGCGGCGAGATACGGCGACGCGGAACTGCCCTGGGCCCAGCTGCCCAGGTCGATCTGACCCCACCCCATCCACGACCAGACCCGCACCCACCCTCCCCATCCCGGCCACACAAGGAACGCACCATGACCAACACCAACGCGTCCTCCCCCGGTTGTTCCCGGCGTAGATTCCTCGGGCTCGCGGCTGCCGCCGCTGCCAGTGTGCCGGTCACCAGTGCCTGCGGCTCCGGCACTGGTTCCGGCGCCTCGGGCAAGCTGAAGTTCTGGGACATGCCCTGGGGCACGGCCGCCTACAACGACGTCTCCAAGAGGATCATCACCTCGTACAAGCCGACCACGGGACTGCCTTCAGCCAGCTACCAGGGCATCGCATGGGCCAACTTCGGCCAGACCTTCGCCTCGGCGATCGCCTCGGGCACCAATCCGGCAGTGAGCACGGGCGGCGGTTTCCAGGCGTTCCAGTTCGCCGAGCAGGGCGCCATCGCGTACGCCGACAACCTCATCGAGACGATGAAGAAGGACGGCTTCTACGACGACTTCCTGCCGGGAACCCTCGACGGGATGAAGACGGACAAGGGCTACGTCGCCATCCCCTGGGAGCTCGACGCCCATGTGTGGTGGTACAACAAGGCCCTGCTGGAAGAGGCCGGCGCGAAGGTCCCGACCAACTGGGACGAACTCCTGACCGCCGGAAAGGCGCTCAAGAAGATCGGCGTCTACGGCTTCGCCACTGCTGCCGGTCCCGGCAACTCCCTGGCCTACGAGACGCCCATGACCATGATGATCGGCAACGGCGGCGGTCTGTTCGACGCGGACGGCAAACTCGACGTCCTGAACGCCCGCAACGTCGAGGCCATCGAGTTCATCAAGCAGCTCGTCGGCGAGGGCATCGTCGACCCGGCATCGGTGGGCTACACCAACGACAACGCGTACGCCCAGTGGTCGAAGAAGCGCTACGGCCTGGGCAACGAACAGGGAGGTCTGGCGGAGAACGTCGGCGGTGAGGTGGCGAAGGACCTCCTGGTGATGAGCCCGATCGCCGGGCCGCACGGTGACAAGGGCGCGCTGGTGGTCGAGAACAACGTCATGATGTACAAGAACACCCCGTCCCAGGAAGGCAGCGAGGCCCTGCTGCTGCACTGGTTGAAGAACATGCACCAGTTCTGGGATCAGGCCCTGGTCAACGGCCTTCCGGTGCTCAAGTCCATCGCCGAGTCCCCTGCCTTCCAGAAGCGTCCCAACTACGTGAAGATGGTCAAGGAGTACCAGCCCATCGGCACGTCGTACGCGACGCGGGGCAAGACCATCGGCGGAGCGCAGTCCAAGATGGACGGCAACAGCGCCATGTACCAGTTCGGGCAGGCCGTCCTCTCCAGCAAGACCGACGCGAAAGCGGCTCTGACGACTCTGTCGAACGCTCTTGCGTCCCTTCTGAAGTAGGCGCCCATGTCTCCTTCACCGACAACGACCGAGCCTTCCGCTCCGGGCACCGCACCGCAACGCTCTCCTCGGAAAGTCAGCACGCCGCGCAGGTTCACACCCCGCTCGCCGGCCCGCGTGCACAATCAGCAGGCCAAATCGAGGCGCAGAACCCTCGCACTGCTGGTGCTGCCCTCCGTGGTGCTGCTCCTGCTCATCAACGCGTATCCGCTGGTGTACGCCGCGTTCCAGTCCCTGCACAACGGAACACTGATCAACACAGGCGACTTCGTCGGACTGGACAACTACAAGTCGGTTCTGAGTGATCCCGCGTTCTGGGAAGCGGTCAGGTTCACCGCGGTGTTCACCGTGGTGGCCGTCCTGGGCAGTTGGCTGATGGGGCTTGCTCTGGCTCTGGTGCTGCGGTCGGACTTCCCCGGTCGCAGCGTGTTCAAGATCCTGCTGATGCTGCCCTGGGTCGTACCCGTGGTGGTCTCCGCGACATCGTGGAACCAGTTGCTCTCCACCCCGCAGAGCCTCGTGCCACATATCTCCGACATGCTGGGACTCGGGTCGCCGCTGTTCCTCGCCGACCCCACCCTCGCGAAGATCACCGTCATCCTATTCGAGATGTGGCTCAACTTCCCGTTCATGATGCTGATGATCAGCGCATCACTGGCCTCGGTCGACCACTCGGTCTACGAGGCGGCGCGCATGGACGGTGCCTCGGGCCGTCAGCAGTTCTTCCGCATCACGCTGCCGCTCATCGCGCGCTCGACCTACATCTCCTGGATCCTCATGACGATCTTCATCGTCAATGACTTCCCCACGGTCTATCTGCTCACCGGCGGCGGTCCCGAGAGTTCGACGACCACCCTGGTGGTGCTCGCCTACCGGGCCGTGTTCCAGAACTTCCAGGTCGGTCCGGGCGTGGCCATCGCGTTCCTGATGACCTTCACTCTGGTCGTCATCTCGACCGTCCTGTACCGCCAGGTCAGAAAGGCGCATGTGTGATGAGTGTGGTCAGCGATCCTGTCACTCGCGACGTCCGTCGCGGCCGGACCCGCACACCGGCACCCGTCAAGACCCGCGGCCGTTGGTGGCGTTTCACCTTCGTGCTCGCCTTCACCGTGGTTGCGCTGGTCCCCGTCGGCGGTGTCTTCTTCCTGGCTCTGCGGCCCGGGGCACGCTCCCAGAGCACGAGTTCATTCACCCTCGAGAACTTCAGATACGTGTTCACCAACGGCCAGACCCTGCAGTGGCTGGGCAACAGCCTCAGCGTCACGCTGACGACAGTCGTGGTGTCGGTGGCGGTCGGCGCTCCCGCCGGCTATGTCCTGTCCCGCGGACGCGGCAAGGCGGTCTCGGGATACTCCCTGCTTCTCTTCGTCGTGCAGGCTCTGCCCGTCATCACGGCGGTGATCCCGCTGTTCATCCTGTTCGCCAAGCTCGGGCTGGTCGACAGCCTGCTGGGGCTCGGCATCATCTACGTGGGCGCTTCGGTGTCCGTGGCCACCTGGATGATGGCGGCGTACATGGACTCGATCCCTGTCGCCCTGGAACAGGCGGCGTGGATCGACGGCTGTTCCGTCTTCGGCGCCTTCGTCCGCATCGTGCTGCGCAATTCCCTGCCCGGGATCCTCTCCACGGCGATTTACACGTTCCTCGTCTCCTGGAACGACTATTTGGTCGCGCTGGTCTTCGTCCGCTCGCAGGGCAAGTACACCCTCCCCATCGGTCTCGCGTCGTTCTTCCAGCAGAACGTTGTCGACTGGGGCCAGGTCATGGCGCTGGCCGTCATCATGCTCGCGCCGCCGGTGCTGCTGTTCACCCTTCTCAACAAGTACTTCAGCATCGGCGGGATCGGAGGATCGCTCGCCGGGCAGTGACGGAAAGGAGCCGAACTCCGGCCCGGCCCTCGGCTGTCGGACCTCACCGAGCAGTACCGAGTGGAGCGTGCAGCGTCCATGACGAACCCCTCCTCGCCTCCCGGGCGGCGGGCCCTGGTGGTTCGCGGCGGCTGGGAAGGCCACTCACCGGTGGAGATCACCGAACGGTTCGTGCCTTTCCTCAAGGAACACGGATTCACCGTCGAGACCGCCGACTCGCTCGACGTCTACGGTGAGGCGGACCGGCTCGCGGCCACCGACCTCGTCGTCCAGTGCTGGACCATGGGTGAGATCGCCCCCGAGCTGTCCCGCGCGCTCGCGGCCGCGGTTCGGGCGGGCACCGGATTCGCCGGCTGGCACGGCGGCGTCATCGACTCCTTCCGCGGCGACCTCGGCTATCACCTGCTGACGGGCGGTCAGTTCCTCATGCATCCGGCCGAATTCGTGGACTACACCGTCGAACTCGGCCCCGGGCGCGCGGGCCACCCCGTGACCGAGGGCCTGGCCGACTTCGGCGTCCACACCGAGCAGTACTGGGTCGCAACCGACCCCGACATCGATGTGCTCGCCACCACTACGTTCCCGGCCGACGAAGAGCGGGAACACCCCGTCGTCATGCCGGCCGTGTGGACCAGGACCTACGGCGCCGGGAAGGTCTTCGTGTCCGCGATTGGGCACAAGGCCGACGACTTCGACATACCCGAGGTCCGATCTCTCACCGAACGGGGGCTGCCGTGGACGACGGATGGATCGGCACGCCGGTTCGCCGCCACCGGCTTCATGACCACTCCCGGCCCCGTCCGTAGCGGTGTCAACGGCTCGCCCACAGCAAGCGCGCGGCGGCCAGTACGGCCGTGGCCTCCTCACGGGTGGCGGCCAGCGGCTGCTCGCCGTTTGGCCCGGGCGGAGTCCAGATCGGTGACCGCGGCCCGCTGCAGCCCCGATCCGCAGTTCTACTACCGCTGCGGTGGCGGCCCGCTGCTCGACATGGGCCCGTACTACATCTCGGCACTGGTTCACCTGCTCGGTCCGGTGGCCATGGTGACCGGCGCGGCCTCGGCGCCGCGCGCCGAGCGCGAGATCGCCAGTGGGCCCCGGGCCGGGCAGCGTTTCGCCGTAGAGGTGGACACCCATGTCACCGGGGTGCTGCACCACACGAACGGCGCGCTGTCCACGCTGCTGATGAGCTTCGACATCCACGGCGCCAACCTGCCAAGGATCGAAGTGCACGGCGCCGAGGGGTCGTTGTCCCTGCCGGACCCCAACACCTTCGACGGCCCGGTGCAGGTGTGGCCGGCCCGCTCCGACCGCTTGCAGCCACCTCCGGTGTCCGCCGGCCACGAACGCGCCGGCCGCGGCATCGGCCTGGCCGACCTCGCCATTGCGCTGGCGACCGGACGCCGCACCTCGCCTCCGCCGAACTCGGCGAGCACGTCCTGGACGTGATGCTCACCCTGCTGGACTCTGCGCACCAGGGCCGGACCCACGCGGTCACCACCACCTGCGAACGGCCCGCCCCGGTCGGCTGACGGACGGGACAGGCACGGGCGCAGGGCAGGTGGTGACCTGGCGGCGAGCGCAGTCGGTGAGACCGGGCCGGGCATGTCCGTGGCGGGGTTTGCTGTGGGGCCCCTCACCGGTGCCGACCGATTACGGGTCCGAACAGCCCGCCGCCCTGAGGAGTGGTCAGGACGATGCGCGGTCGGTGAGTCCGAGCAGCTCGGCGGCCGTGGTATCGAGGACGGCACCGACGTCATGGTCCGACAGCCCGGCCCGCTGCACGTAGGTGACCGCCTCACGGAACGCTTCGTCCGCCGGATAGGGGAAGTCGGTTCCGAGCACGAGCCGTTCGGCGCCGAACGACTTGACCGCGGCGCGCAGGGCCAGGGTCTGGTTGTGACCGACGGACTACGACGCGCTCAGCGCGGAGCAGCGTGAGATCTTCATCGACGTACTACGGCGGATGGCCACGATGGTCGAGCAGTGGGGCTCGGACCAGGTCACGTTCTACTGAAAGCCTGGCGGAAACTCCGCCCAACGCAGTGTGTTGATCGTCGGACTGTCCAGCCGGCCGCACCATCGCCCGTCCTCGTCCAGCCGTCGCCGACGCCGGGCGGTCCCTGACCTGAGTCGAGCCCGGTCGGCAACTCTCCACGCGCCTGTCGGGGATGCGCCTGCGGAGAGCGTTCCGAGCCTTACTACCGACCACGGACTCGTCAGGCGGTTTTGACGACAGTGCCGGCGCCTTCAAGTGCCGCTACCTCATCGGCGGGAGCCGTGCTGTCAGTGACGAGAATGTGCAGGAACGTGGAGGGGCCGACGTAACCGTGAGTGGTGTGGCCGAGCTTGCTGCCGTCGGCGGCGACGATGATGCGGCGCGTGGAAGCCATGATCGCCTTCTTCACTGCCGCGTCGTCGAGGTCGTGGGCGGTCAGGCCCTCGACTGCGCTCAGGCCGCAGCAGCCGACGACCGCGGTGTCGAAGCGCAGAGCCGACAGGGAGGCGAGCGTGAGAGGGCCGGTCAGCGCGCCCTCAGCGGCGCGGGGCTGGCCGCCTGGCACAGCAGCGCGGTCGGACTCGGAGCGTCGGCGAGGACATGGATGGCCTGCAGTGACAGGGGCATCACGGTGATCCGCCGTCCACGCAGAAGGCGGGCGACCTGAAGGCAGGTGGTGCCACTGTCGAGGAGGACGGTCTCGCCGTCGGTGATGAGCGAGGCCACCTCGGCTGCGATCCGGTACTTGGCGTCGGCGTCGTCGTGGGCGCGCAGCGCGAACGGAGGCTCCTCGCCCCTGAGCAGCACAGTGCGTGCCCCGCCGCGGACGCGTTCGAGGACTCCGTGCGCGGCAAGCGTGTCGAGGTCGCGCCGGATTGTCATCTCCGAGGCACCGGTCAGCTCGGCAAGTTCCAGAACCGTGGCGCTGCCCGACTCCCTGACGGCCTGGGTGATCAGCCGATGACGGTCTGCGTTGCTCATACCGTGATTGAAACACCCTCGCAAACAAACACATAAGTCGTTCAAATCTCATGGTTTCAAACGCGAAAGTTGTTTGTTACGGTAGTGGGCATGGGAATCAGCCACGCGACGTTGGGAGGCTCCCTGGTACTGCTGAGCGTCGAGGCCTTCAGATCCATGCAGGCTGGCAGTCGGCCAGCCGTCTCGGGGCACGAGTCGTGGCTCCGACGTGCTCTGCAGCGCGAACCTGTTGCTGCCGGCCCTCCCCTCGAGATCCCTGGGTCCTGGCAGGCACCCTCCTGGTCTTCGGCTTCGGCGACTGGCTACCTCAACGTGAGCATGTAACGCCAACGCCGTTCACGTAGAGAAGGCATACAACCGGCCCGTCATGTCTGCCTTCCACGCCACATTCCCCTGCCGTGGTGCGATATGCGGTCTGCCGTCCGCCGCGCCTTCATCCGCTTGATGCCCCCACATAGCCTCAACCACGCCCTCCCCCTGCTGACCCTGTGGTGCGTGATCGCGGCTGCGACCACCGGAATCCTGCACACCGAATCCGACCGCCTCCGCGAGATGGCGCAGACTCCCTGACAGCCTGTGCGGCCCGGCCCTGACACCGTGCCGCACAGGCTCCCGCCTGCCCCGGCCGACCGCCGGACCGGTCGGGGACAACCCACCTCTCCACACAAGGAACCCCCGATGCGCCATACAGACGCCACCCCCGCCCGCGGCCGCACCGGTGTGATGCTCCCCCGTGACCTGCCCGTCCCGGATGTGCTGCCGTTTGCCCGGCGAGCCGAAGAACTGGGATTCGACCAGGTATGGGTGGTCGAAGACCTCGGCTGGCGCGGCGGACTCGCGCAGGCCGGCGCGGCCCTCGCCAACACCACCAGCGTCACCGTCGGTATTGGCATTATGCCCGCCGGCGCCCGCAACGTGTGCTTCGCCGCGATGGAACTGGCCACCCTCGCGCAGCTCTACCCTGGCCGACTGATCGCCGGCATCGGCCACGGCATGCCCGACTGGATGCGCCAGGCCGGAGCCTGGCCTGCCAGCCCCCTGACGCTGATCAAGGAGTACACGACCGCGCTGCGACTGCTCATGCGCGGGGAGCCAGGACCGACAGACGGCCGCTACGTGAGCTGCGAAGGCGTCGTCATCACCGAGACCCCCGACATCGTCCCCCCAGTCATCCTCGGCGTACGCGGCCCCAAATCGCAGGCAGCCGCATGCGAAGTGGCCGACGGGCTTCTCCTTGCCGAGCCGGCGGCCCCCGCCTACATCACCTCCTCGCTGCAGAACATGGGCATCACCCCCGGCGTAAGCAACCCCGAAGTCGTGACCTACGACGCTGCCGCTGTCGACGACGACGCAGCCGCCGCCCTCGTACGCGTCCGCGACGGCCTGACCGCGGTCGGCGAGCCGGCCTGGGCCGCTCATATCGACCCCCTGCCCTTTGCCTCACAGTTGCGTGAGCACCGCGCTGCTTGCCCTGATGCCCGGCAATTCGCCCAGACCATGCCCGAGACCTGGGTTCGCCAACTGAGCATCGTCGGTACCCCAGACCAGGCGCGCGAAGCGATCAAGGCCCGCCACGCCGCAGGCGCAACCAGCGTCGTGCTCGTTCCCACCGGCCCCGACGCCTTGGCATCCCTCGACTCGCTTGCCCGCACCCTGGACCCCCGCCCCTGAACCAGAGACCGCCACAACCGAGAAGAACTCTCATGTCCACTGGCCGACGGATCGTGCTGTTCGACCTCTTCGGGGTCATCGCCCTCCACCAGCGTCCGGGAGCCCTGGAGGGGATGGCGGCTCAATGCAACGCACCGGTCGACGCGTTCACCGAGGCCTACTGGGCCTGCCGCCCGGCCTATGACGCTGCGCGGCAGTCCGCGCCCGAGTACTGGACGACCGTATTTCGGTGGATGTCACGCTCCGTCGCTGCCGACACGATCGAGGAACTGCGGCTCTCCGACCAGGCCGCACCCGAGAACTTCTTCTTCGTCGACGACCGCGACGAGAACGTGCGCGCAGCGCAGGCCATCGGTATGAACGGACACGTCTTCACCGGACCCGAAGAGCTGGCAGCAGCCGTCAACACCTGGCTACCAACTGGCTCGGCGTCACCAACGTCGTCCCGGTGCTGATCGAGCCACGACGCTGTCCCTCCACGTGGCCGCACGAGTGGTAGCCAAGCTCAACTGGATGGCTGGTCCGTCGAGCAGGCCAACGCACTGACTTCGCCGCACGCCAGAACACGGATTTCCCCCGCCCGCGGCCGTCAAGGGCAGCGACTACCGGCATGACCGCCTCCCCGACCCGCGCGCCGCCGTCCGGCCCGACCTCGTCGTCCGCAACTTCGCTGCCGACCCGGACGTCAGTTGGGGTTGTCGTCGCCGGCCGCGCGGGAGCAGGCGCTTCCCTCCGGGCAGACCTGCCGCCCCGCACCGTCGACCTCAGCCGCGGCCCGCCGACGAATCCGCTGCCCAGGAGGCGGAAGGCGTTGGAGCGTAGGCCGTGTCCCGACAGGGTGATCGTGTCGACGCCCAAGCCGTCAATCTGCACCCGGTCGAGCAGGCGGGTTTGCTGGGTAGGGGCCCCGAGGACGGTGCAGATGGCGGCGGGGCACGCCCACACCGGGTCTATTCGGCCCAGGCCTGCTCCAGCAGGGTGCGGAAGCCGGCGGGCTCTTGGCCGATAAGTTGGGCCAGCGTCGAGTCGACGCTGGTGAACTCGCCATTCCGCGCTGCCTCGAAGATGCTCAGCATCAGGTCGGCGATCGGGGCCGGGGCGCCGTGCGCCAGGGCCTGCTCACGGAAGGCGTCGTCGGGGACGACGGTGCGGGTGAAGGACCGTCCGGTGGCCTGGGCCGCGATCTCGGCGACTGCGTCGAAGTCGAGCGCCGCCGGGCCGGTGAGCGGCGGGGTGGGCCCCTCGAAGCGGGTCTCGTCGGCGAGGATCGCCGCGGTGGCCTCGGCGAGGTCGTCGTGGCCGGTCCAGGCGACGGGGCCGTCGGCTGGGAGGGCGATGTCGCCGGTGTGACGGCCGGGTTCCAGGAACCGCAGGGCGCTGGCGGCGTAGAACCCGTTGCGCAGTGCGGTCCAGGGCAGGCCGGTGGCGCGCAGCAGGTCCTCGGTCTGGGCGTGGTCGCGGCATGCCTGGAAGCGGGAGTCGTGGGCGGCGCCCATCTGGCTGGTGTAGAGGATGCGGCCGACGCCGGCCTTCACGGCGGCGTCGACGGCGGCGCGGTGGCCGGTGACGCACTCCTCGCCCGTGCGGTCGAGGGAGACGAGGAGAAGTTGCTCGGCGCCCTCGAAGGCGTGCACGAGCGAGGCGGGGTCGTCGAAGCTGCCCTGCCGGACGCGGACGCCGCGGTCCGCGAGGCCCTGGGCCTTGCGGGGGTCGCGGACGCTGACGCCGACGTGGTCGGCGGGGACGCGCTTCAGGAGGCGCTCGACGGTGCGGCGGCCGAGTTTTCCGGTGGCTCCGGTCACGATGATCACGGGGTTCTCCCCACATTGTTTCCAGTGGAATCACTCCAACGTTAACACTGGAACTAACAGTGGAAGCAATTCTGCGATATCATCGATACATGGCTATCCGTGACACCACCGACAGCTCTCGCCGCCGCATCGTCGAGGCGGCCGTCGAGCTGCTGGAGAGCGGCGGGCCGGACGCGGTGAGCACCCGCGCGGTCGCCGCAGCGGCCGGGATGCAGCCGCCGGCGATCTACCGCCACTTCGGCGACAAAGAAGGGCTGCTGGAGGCGGTCGCCGAGCATGGCTACACCCAGTTCCTGGAGAGCAAGCGCGAGCAGCTCGACCCCGCGCCCGACGACCCGGTGGAGGAACTGCGCCGCGGCTGGGACGTGGTGGTGGAGTTCGGCGTCTCGCGCCCCGAGCTGTTCGCGGTGATGAACAGGGCCACCGGCCGGGGGTCGGACCTGGCGCACCGCGCGGGCCTGGAGATCCTCCGCGGTCGGGTGCGCCGGCTGGCGGCCGGGGGGTGGCTGCGGGTCGACGAGGAGCTGGCCGCCCAGATCATCCAGGCCACCGGCCAAGGCGCGGTCACCACCTGGCACTCCACCCCCGCAGAACGCCGCAACCCGGCGCTGCTGACCGTCCTCCGCGAATCCATGGTCGCCGCTGTCACCCGCGCCGAACCGACGGTCTCCACCGCGGAGTCCGGCCCCGCCCCGGCAGCCCGCGCACTGCGCGCCGCCCTCCCCGACGACGCCGATGTCCTGAGCGACGCCGAGCAGCTTCTGCTGCGCGAGTGGCTCACCCGCCTGGCAGCGGACGGCGGCGCGCCGCCGCCCTGATCCCGCGCGATGGGCCGACCCCCGCCGCACTCTTGAGGCCATCGCGCGGAAGTACCGCGCCAACTCGCCCTGGCGGGACGGTCCCGACGAGCTCGGCTCTTTCCAGACCGCTCACAAACGGCTGATCAGATTGAAGCGCTCCGGGATCGGTGGAGGCTCCGGACTGCCCCGAGTTGGGTGGAGTCGAGTTGCTTGGTTTCAGGCTACTGGCGGGGTGCGGAGTTCGTACTCCACCGGACTGAGCATGCCCAGGGCGGAGTGTCTGCGCTGGCGGTTATGGAAGATCTCCAGGTACTCGAAGCGCGCGGTGGACAGCTCCAGCCGGGTCCGCCACCACTGAGGCGGCCACCTTCTCTCCGGACACGGCGGTGTGCTGGGCCTCAGCGGCCTCGACCGCGGTGGCAGCAACCAGCTGGGAGTTGCGGACCTTGCGGTTTTTCAACCAGGTCGCGAGCCGGTTCTTCCCGATCCGTCGCAGGGCAGCCGGGGTCTGATAAGCCGTCAACAGCACCAAGGACGCCTTCGATTCCTTGTAGTCGAAGGCTCGCTCCAGAGCCGGGAAGTACTCCAGCATCTGGGCCCGCAGCCGGTTGATGGTCCTCGTGCGGTCCGCGGCCAGGTCCAAGCGACGCGCGGTGAGAAAACGCAGGTCGACCGCGATGTCACCGGCCCGCCGTCGCTCAACTCCAGCACATCGCTGATCAGTTGGAGCAATGCACTCTCGTCGTTGACCACACGCTGCGACAGCTTCCGCCTGCCGTCAGCACCGGGCACCACGCAGTGGTGCTCGGCCTTGCCTGCATCCATACCAGCCCACAGTTGGGGCACGGCCGCCTCCGAAGTCGTTCCTCTATCTGTCGCAGCAGACGACCTCGCCAGCGTGTCCTTACCAAGCGATCTTTTGCCGCGCATCCCAATGAGTGGTCGGGTCGTCGCGGGATGCCGGGCGGCCAATCGTTTGAAGCCACCACTGGGCTGGAGACACGCAGCCACACCCAG
>Ga0307514_10002004_pt1 | contig 22111 bp, 26 predicted proteins | sample 16_EM_MG_FD_203088 | JGI IMG/M metagenome (GOLD analysis project Ga0307514, IMG submission 203088) | Populus trichocarpa ectomycorrhiza microbial communities from riparian zone in the Pacific Northwest, United States - 16_EM | ecosystem: Host-associated > Plants > Roots > Unclassified | place...
ATCATCATGGAGGGACCCGTCTTCCGCGCTCTCGACCCGCACAAGCGCATGGAGGTCGTTCCCCGTCTCCAGATCTTGGCCCGGTCTTCCCCTGAAGATAAGAGGATTCTTGTCGAAACCCTCCGCTCTCTCGGTGAGATTGTTGGTGTCACCGGGAATGGTGCGGAAGATGGTCCCGCCCTGAAGGCTGCTCACGTAAGATTTTCGATGGGTATCACCGGCACAGAGGTTACGAAGGAAGCTTCTGATATCACACTCATGGATGACAACTTCGGTTCGATTGTCAAGGCCATCATGTGGGGTCGTTGCGCCCACGATGCCGTTCGCAAGTTCTTGCAATTCCAGATCCCGGCCAGCACCACCGCCCTCGCCATTACCTTCCTATCTGTCCTCGTTCCTAATGAGGGTTTCCTGACTGTTGTCCAACTGCTCTGGATCAACACCGTTGTGGTCACTCTCACCGCCCTTGCCCTCGCTACCGACCCCATCCCGAGATCTCTGCTGGGCAGGAAGCCGGATATTCAGAGAACGCGACTGCTCACTGCCGACATGGTGAAGATGATCCTCGGACAGTCGGCATACCAGATCGTCACCCTCCTCGTAGCTCACTTCCTTGGCCACAGGATCCTCGGTTTGGATCGGACAAAAGAGGAAAACAAGATTGTGACAACCCTCGTTTTCAACACCTTCGTCTTTGCCCAGATCTCCAACTCGCTCAACTGTAGAAGGCTTGACAACAAACTCAACATCTTCGAGGGTATACTCGGGAACAGGTATTTCATTGTGATCACCCTCATTGGTACATCCCTCGCTCTTGCGTTTTAGAGCTTCGGTGCTGATCACGGCTTGTAGAAATTGGTCTTCAGGTCCTCACTGTGTTCGTTGGTGGCGCGGTCTTCCAAGTCACTCGGATCCATGCCCGCGAGTGGGGTATCTCACTCGCTCTCGGTTTCGTTCCCATTCCCCTCGGTGCTTTGATCCGATGCATTCCCACTCCACCACTCGAGCGGATCTTCATCAAGCTGAGGATCGTGAACGTCGACGAGATTCTTCCTACCACCAGGCCTGACACCGCTGAGCGAAACAGTGCCCTCAACTGTATTCGCGACAACTCATCGTTTCCTTCCAACCCCCGTGGCGGAAACGTCAATACCTTCATTTCTGAGGAAGATCAAGTCGCCCTCTCCACGCTCGTGGTCTCTTCTGCCGACGCTGAAGTGGCAACATCGCGGGGTGGCTACTCCGACTACGGCCCACCTACGTCCTCCACCGCTTTGTAGGAAGTGCAGACCTAGTTCCACCCAAGCAGCGCAGGGAGTCGCGAGTCTGAGCGCCACCTTCCATTTGGACATATTTTCCGAGTTCTCGAAGCTATCTATTCCTTACGATGTGATAACCTGATCCTCACCTTTCAGTCGATAATTCCCACAACGCCCTTCTTCACCCTACCGAGCCCTAACCCATTCAACATCCATGCACTCACCTTCTTTCGAATCTCATTCGCCATCTATGCTTCACCCTGTGGAATTTCTTCACTCCCTTCGTCTTCACCCTCTGTAATCTTTCTGGACGTCATTCATGAATCAATTACCTTCGTCACAGCATGATTGTTGTTCGCACGATCTCGATTCGTTGTGTAGTCCTGACGCTTTTCTGTCTTTTATCTTAACCTGCTGTACCTCTAGAAGTGTACGTAGCCGTCCCGTACCATCCCACCAGTATGTGTCCGCTTCTCGACAATTCAGAACTCCCTCCGTGGAGTTGTATTGTGATTCAACATGTGCGGCTTAGAGACGATGTTTGCAGGCCAGCGCAACGGAGGGGTCCTAAAGGTTCCTTTGAAGCTTACCGAACCTCCCTCGAGACTCGCGCGGATATGTACTGTATAGTGGCTCCGGATTGGCGAGCGCTTGACATCAATTAAACACGGCGGGAGCGTGACGGTCACCATCGGATCCCGGGCCTGCTTGTCAACGTTCAACGTTCAACATTCACGTTCAGCCTCCATCACCCCTCCGCCTTCCAAACCACCATGCACAGATTTTGGGAAATCGACGAGCTGGTTCGCATGCTGGCCTCAGACCTCAAGGATCGTTGTGATGCGTCTGCTTCAGCACTCGCGCTGGCGTGTTGCTCTAAACGATTGAACGACATCGTTCTCGACTCCCTTTGGGAACATCTTGGAGATCTGTACCGCCTGTTGAGTTGTTTGCCCCCGGAGTCTTGGGAATTAACCGGTGACGAAGAATTCGTGAGAACCGCTTTTTCCTGCTTACCTACTTTTGGGAGTTCACTGGCCAACAGGTTTTCTTGCGATGCCCTTCTGCTGAGGAATGGGCCAGATTCTCCGGTTATGCTCGAAGGATTCGGACATTTTTCGCGTGGGGATCAACAGGAATTTCTCTGGAGGCGTATCACCTCCTATCTATGCAGACCCTGACCCTGGGCCCTTATCTTCTACCAAACCTCCACTCCATCTCCTGGTGTGACTCGTGGGATTTGCTACCCTTCCTACGGTTGTTCCTCAATCCAGGGTTGGTTGATGTCGACATCGAATTTCCCGACACCGAACCACACATATACCGTCACGCGACTATTTCCATGATTCCCACCAGGAACCTCACAGAGTTACGGATTCACTCTGTCTGGGGCAACAATCCGCCAGACGTAGATACGCTCCACTATTTGTTATGCATGAACGCGCTCTACAATCTACTCGAACAAGCATCCAAGACACTGAGGTCGGCCTACCTGGATGGGGAACTGTCAATAACGGTCATCAAGAAACTCCTTCAACTCCCAAATCTGCGTTTGTTGAAAGCTGGACTGCCCAGGACGCACATCCCTCTCCCTGCGGTCGTGCTTCCCTCCCTGGAAGAACTGATCGTCAGCTATGGGGAAACTAGCTCGTTACTCCACATCCTCCGAAATATCCTAAATCCCACACTTCGAGAACTCAGAGTATTCTCCAGGGATCCTTCCCCAGCATGCCTTCAAACGCTCGGGATCTCCCTCCTTGAGGTGAACATAGAGCAAACTCTGAGCTCTCTCGATTGTCACGGGAATGGAATCCCCCTCACAGAAGCAGGACTCCACCCATTTCTTTCCTTCGGAAGGTTGACGAAGTTGGATCTCTTATTTCCCTGTACAGGGGAGGGATGTAGTTTCCAACTCAACGATTCGATCATTTCCAAACTCGCGGTGGCACTGCCGCGGCTCACGCACTTGGGGCTAGGGGGCACCCCGTGCGAGGCCGCCACCTCGGACGTGACGATTGCAAGCTTAGTGGTGCTATCTATCAATTGCGTTGACTTGGATTTTCTTCGATTACATTTCAACGCCAACGGCATCATCTCCCACGACGTCCACACAAATTCCCAAACGCACAAGTTTACCTGCAAGCTTCGTACCCTCGTGGTGGGCTCTCGGCCTCTACCCTCTAATCACGACGATATCCTTCTTTTGACGTTCACCATCCTCCATATATTCCCACACTTGGCAAACGTCGTATGTGAGGGCCAGGGCTGGAGTCGGGTTGAGCGGACTATCCAGTTGTTCCAGAAGGCACCAAAAACGATCCCTCTCCCGCCCACAATTTGACTGCTATCGGATGTTGTGCTGGTAGGATTATAGTATGCGACATGTATCGTATGTTGTGTGTGGAATACATTGAATCGCGAGACGATAAAAAGTTTACTGAGTGGCAACCGTCAAGAGATCGATATCACTATCACCGGACTCAGTAACGGTAACGGCCATTGCGCTAGAGAGTTGAGAGAGAGGGTGGAACTCCCAAAGCGGAGAAGCTTCCCGGCGGCGGTTCCCATTCGTACCAGCGAAGCGGTTTTGGACAACATGACGTATAGTACTTCAACCCAGGTTTCCTCAACAAAGAGCACAATGTTGGCCACAGATTGCAATTGGTCAGCTAAGTAAAGGGATTTTCTCAGCCTCACGCTATGTATCCGAAAGAGTACTTTCCCAACTTGACAGCAAGCGGAAAGAGATGACTCGGAGGATTTTGCGGTTGTTGATTTCTTGGTGGGAACCATGGCAGTAAGGTTTTATCGGCTTGCGAGTCGAGCTGGCGGATCCTCCAAAAGTCGGTGGATATCCCACTTGACTCGTGCACGTAGGTATACGGTAATTTTGGAGCACGCCCGTTGACCGAAGATCTCGGATTGCCATCCGGTAGAGGGGTGGCCGGTAACCTCATATGTGTCCATGGCATGGAAGCCCTTGAGTTCGTTTCAAACTGTTGGTTCCCTTCGTGAACGTTCTGACCACGTAGCGCGCTTATAGATTGAGAAGTTCAGCTTAGTCATCGAGCAATCGCGCAGGCGTCTACTCGCGTGCCGTCGGCCGCGTACCAGTCTTTGGCTTGATTCTGGCTCTGATGGATATCCGTCACCTCAGCCATCTTCCAAACAGTCATGCACAGATTCTGGGGAATCGACGAGATGGTTCGCATGGTGGCCTCAGACCTCGAGGATCATTGCAAGGCGTCTGGTTCGGCCCTCGCGCTGGCGTGTTGCTCCAAACAACTGAGCGACATTGTCCTCGACATCCTTTGGGAATGGCTTGAAGGTCTGAGCTGGTTGATGAGATGCTTACCCCAAGAAACTTGGGAAACACGCAATGGCGAGTTTGTAAGGACGACTTGTGTCTACCCTCACCTTTCGGGGAACTCATCTGTCAATAGGTTTTCTTACGTTGCCCCTCCACTGAGGAATGGATTAGGTTCTCGAGCTATGCTCGTAGGGTCCGCACGTTTCGCTCGCACGGTGTCCTAGGATCATCGGACGTTTCATTGACAGCATATCACTTATTATCCATGCAGACCCCGACTCTGGGTCCTCACGTTTTGCCAAACCTCCGTTCGATCAATTGGACGTGCTCCTCGTGGGACGCGGCACCCCTCCTTCGGTTATTCCTTAGCCCAGAGTTGATTGACATCGACATCGGATTTCCCAACGGCGACCCACATATATACCGTCCTGCAACTATTTCTCTAATCCCAGCAAGGAACCTCACGAATTTACGACTTGAATGCATGGCGTTTGGTGATCCGTTACCGATGGACGAACTCCACAATCTACTCGAGCAAGCATCCGAGACACTCAGGTCGGTCGACCTAGATGGGGAGCTGTCGGATTCAATCATGGAGAAACTCCTTCAGCTCCCTAATTTGCGTCATTTGGACCTGCGACTACCTGGGACTCGCATCGCTCTCCCTGCAGTCGTGTTTCCCTCCCTGGAAAAACTGCTTGTCAGTTGCGGGGAATCTACTTGGTGGCTCCATGCCCTCCAAAACATCCAAAGTCCTGCATTTCGAGAACTCAATGTATACCTCGCGGGATCTTCCCCAACGCATCTTCAAGCGCTCGGCCCCTCTCTCCTTGACGCAAACATAGAACAAACTCTAATCTCTCTCAACTTCGACTCCTTGGTTAGAATCCCCCTCACGGAAGCGGGGCTCCGCCCATTCATTTCCTTCGGGAAGTTGACGAATCTGGACCTCCTTTCTCCCTGTACAGAGGAGGGATGTAGCTTCCAACTCAACGATTCGATCATTTCCGAACTCGCGGTGGCACTGCCGCGGCTCACGCACTTGGGGTTAGGGGGCACCCCGTGCGAGGCCGCCACTTCGGACGTGACGATTACAAGCTTAGTGGCGTTATCTATCAATTGCGTTGACTTGGATTTTCTTCGATTACATTTCAACGCCAACGGCATCATCTCCCGTGACGCCCACGAAAACTCACAAACACACAAGTTTACCTGCAAGCTTCGTACCCTCACGATGGGCTCTCAGCCTCTACCCTCTAATCAAGATGATGTCCTTCTTTTGACGTTCACCATCCTCCATATATTCCCCCATTTGGAGGAAATTTTGGCTGAAGGCCAGGGCTGGGGTCAGGTTGGGCAGGCTGTTGGCTTGTTTCGGAAGGCAAAAAAAATCATCCCTTTCCCTTGATGCAAGCATAACTCGTGCCGGTAGGATTGCAGAATGTCATCTGTTGTGTTACAGTATTCTATATTCCCTCTCCAAGAATTATCATAGACGCATGCGTATCCACCCAATACCCACCTTCTTTCCCTTCGTCTTTACCCCTAGCGACCTTCTTGACGGTCACTGATGCACCGATTATCTTCCATCACACTATGTTGATTATTCGCGCCCTCTCAATTCGCTATGTTGCCCTTATGCCCTTCCGTCTTTACCGCTTATTATCGCTTGACGCGCCTGTCAAAGTGTATATCGCTGTCCCTTGCGATCCCATCGATGTAGCTCCTCCACAACAATCGAGAACTCCCTCCGCAGAATTATATCAGTCATTCTCGACGTTCTCCGTGTCTTGTAAGGTTAGCCGGTCCTCCAGTGGAACGACCAAATGGTTGTGGCCCGGTGTGTTCGGCCTAGGGACAAAGTCTGTTGAAAACCGACGATCGCGTCGGAGTCCTCGGACGAATGGTAGACTACATCCGATCGTGCTATTTTTGTTTGTTCAGACATACCGGCTATGTCACATTTTGCTTTGCTGACACTCCTCAGTTCGTTCCATCGACCGAGGATTCGTGCTAACTCGGACTCGCGTTAGCTTTGAATATCTATCTAGACTCGTGTATACACGGACGGTCACTGGAGCCTCGACGAAACGCTGATTCTGGAACGCGCCCGTTGAACTGAAGACCACCCGGTATAGTGGGGGGGGGCGACCTCACATGTGCCCGTAGCCTAGAAGCCCCTCGAACTCTTAGCTTCCCCCGTGATGCACGGGTGCGGAGAGCGCCTGACTATCGAGAAGCCTACGGTAGGCTTCGTTGTCGATCTCCATCACCCCCGCCCTATCCACTGAACCACCATGCATCGATTCTGGCAGATTGACGAAATGATTCGCGTGGTGGCCTCAGACCTCAACGAACGTTGTTGGGCGTATGGTCCAGCGCTCGCGTTGGCGTGTTGCTCCAAACAATTGAGCGACATCGTCCTCGATTCTCTTTGGGAAGAGCTCATATGTCTGAGATATCCGATGAGGTGTTTACCCCAAGAGTCTTGGGAAATACGCGAAAACGAATTTGTAAGGACCGCCTGTTCCAGTTCATTCGCGGGAGGTCACTTAAAACCAGCAGGTCTTCTTACGCTGCCCCTCCACTAAGGAATGGATCCGATTCTCGGGCTACGCCCGCCGGGTGCGCACGTATCGCGAGGAAGGAGAAATGAGGATTTCGTCTGTGGCACTTCACCTACTATCTATGCAGACCCGGACTCTGGGTTGTTGCCTCTTTCCTAACCTTCATTCCATCCATTGGGACACGCAATCGTGGGAATCGCTACCCTTCCTTCGATTCCTCTTCAATCCAGAGTTGGTTGACGTCTGCATTGAATTCCCCTCCAACGGTTCACACATATATAGTCCCGCGACTATCTCCATGATTCCCACTGGAGCCCTTACCCACTTGGTGCTCAAATCCATGCGGAGTGATCCGTTGTCCATGGACGCGCTCTGCAATCTACTTGACGAAGCGTCCGAGACGCTCAAAGTTGTTCATTTGGATGCAGACCTTTCTGTGGCGGTCGTCGAGAAACTCATTCAACTGCCTAATTTGCGTCAACTAAGAGCGCGTTGTGCTGGTAAGATGCCGAACATCACATGTATTGTATGTTGCGTGTAGAATACATTTAATCGCGAGACGATAATGGTTTACTGAGCAGCGCCCTCGGCAACTGTCAAGATGTCACTATCACCGGGGTCGGTAACGGTCATCACGCTAGGTAGGGGTTTGTTAGAGATGTGATACGCAGAGCAGAACTCCAGGTGACTCACCCAACGCGGAAAAGTTTCCCGGCGGCGGTTCCCAAAGCCACGTTCGTGCCAGCGAAGTGGTGAACAGGGGTCTTGGATAACATGGCGTAGTACTCCATCTCAGATTTCCTCAATGGAGGGCAGTTGCCAGCGATCAGCACAAGTTTGGCTACAGATTGCGGTCGATCAGTTCAAGGGACCTTCTCAGCCTCACGCTCCAGTCCCCCGTGGAAAGAGGTAGAACTGCACCTTTGCCGTTTCGCATCTGCTTGAGGGCGGACTTGTACCCGAGAGAGTACTTTCCGGACTTGACGACGAGAGCGAGACGAGAAGAGATGGACTCGGAGGATTTGGCGGCTTTTGATTTTTTGGTGGGAGCCATGGCGGTAGGATCTCTTGAGGCGTTGAGGTCGTCGGGAGGAGTGAGATGATGATCGGTTTGTGTTGATCACTGGGCGACTATATAGTTTGATCGGGAGTTTCCGGCTTTGAGTCGCACCATCTCCCTATTGTTGAGGTTCGAATCGGTGCTTTTGAGTTTGAGGTTGAGGCGGACGGAAACCGATAATATAGGCGGAGCTGCTCTTGCTAGACTACTTTCTTACTCGACCCGCTCCTATGGACATGCATCGATTGGGAGTGAGACGAAGGCAAAGGTCGGATCACACACCTCCACGATGGCCACTCAGAGCTCCTACGTGCCGACTCATCCAGACCTTTTCGCCGTGGAATTTTTGCCGGGAAAATTCGCCTCTCGCCTCGTCTCCCTAAAAGTTCGTTTTTGTCAACAGGATTTCACAGTTTCACGCAGCGTCTTACTTGCCACCGTTCAAGTCATTCGAAGCTGAAGAGACGATCGTGGACTTGCCTCACTCCAATAGGGTCCCCAACGCTGCGTACACTACGGTTCAATGTGGGTCCAGTCCCGAGGACAACATAGAATTGAACTCTGATCTTGTTTATGGTGGGTTGATCCGCAAGTGACGGTCTCGAGAAGGGTGGGGTAATCTCAATCCAGTGAATCACTCTTGTGAGCCCAACATAGCATTCGATCTCTCTGCCAAAGACACATCCCAGTGGCATGTGAGAGCTTTGAAACAAATCAAGGCAGGAGACCCCTGTAAGTCTCGGATTCATCGACTTGAATCATTTCAACGAGTGCTGAAACACCTACAGTAACGTTCTTCTACCCAAGCACCGAGTGGACCATGGCCCAGCCATTCGATTGCCTCTGTGGCTCAACGGTACGTCTCGTTGCCACTCTCGGTCCATCCAGAGTCTCACAGGCGGAGCACTCGATAGAAGTGCTTGGGGCGAGTCGAAGGCGCCGTCAGCCTTTCGGCAGCAGAGTTGTCCAGTCACGGGTTTATCAACCCGTGGATTTGGGCTCAATTCGAGGCGAAGATGCAAAAGACGAAAAGAACGGTAGACCTTCAGTATAAAATGTATCAAACGAGATAGAAAGCCACGTTCGATACTGCCAGTCCTCAGCGTCGGGGACAAAAAGGCGACACCTTCCTTTTTTGGGTAGATGCAATCCGAGCCGTTTGCCCGACTTCCTCCCCAACGCAAACACACGCTACAACCCTGCGACGATGCCACCCGTCTCACAACCCTTGCGATCCTCCGTTCGTTGCATACGAAGAGGTCCACGCGCCGTTCCGCAGACTTTCTCCCGGTCAGCGTCTCATGGCGCTCCACACTACAACGAACCAACCGGTTACCTCTTCGGAGAGAAGGTTCGTTCAAATCCCTCTCTAATCTGGACGACTCGGAACCCTAACGACTAGCCTTTGCGGGATGTTTTTAGCCTCTGGCTCCGGGTCAGAAACGTCGGAGAGAAGAGTGGGAAGTGATTTGGTACGTGGGCATGTTCGGAACCTTTGCGGCAGCCACGGTTGCGGTGTACTATAAACCAGACACGAGGTGCACATTCTAGTGAGGTCTTATGCGTCTTGCGAGGCTGACGCGTTACATGCGCCTCTAGTATCCAGGCATGGGCCTTAGTCGAAGCCAAGAAGCGGATGGAAGCCCGAGGCGAGGCCACCGACTACGTTCCCAAACCTTAGAGTCACCGGAAACCCGTCCTTATCGTTAAAAATTGCATTATTTGACCACTCACCAACCCAATCTGAAACACACCCTTGTACCACCGATTGTAATCAGCCTGCGCACTCAGAGTCAAAGCACCAGAACACCAACCCAACACGTTATGCATTGGCTATGATACACAAGGCTAGAACATATGTGGGACAACATCGACAGTGCGAGTGGCCACAAAACACCCCGTACGACACGAAGTACTAGAATACACTTTCACTTTCACCTTTTGTGACCTCCAAGCATGTTGTCATTCGCCCGGAGGAGGTATTCTGGCCTCGACTCTCAGAAAGCTCGAAACACTTGATCCGATGTGTTGCCGTCCCCAACGTGCTGCCTCTGGAATTGACCGTGAGGAAGTCTCGTGATGCAGGGGGATGATACGTACGCGAGGTGGTCCTGAGATAGTGTCGAAGTAACGAGTCGACACGAAAGCAATGGTCTCGAATAACAATCAATCAGCCAGCGTACATCCCCCTCCGGGGAGGATAACCTACATAATGGTCGTGCTAATTGTTCCCACAAACATGCCAGTTATACCTATGGGTACCCGACGCCAGCGGATGGTCAGTAGGATGACGGTGCCACAGAATCAACGACCCACCGTCGGTCTGAGCGAAAGTGGCGATCTTTCGGCGTAAGTGTCAGCGAACTTGAGCCTTAAGGCGAGCGAGATCACTCACGACCACGGAGGCTTGCATGGAAAATACCATGACGAAATACACTATTCCTCGGGTCTTAAGGAACCGCGCGAGGTTCGATTCTTTATGCTGGGATGCTCGTCTGATACCAATCCAGCTGAGGATTAGGATCGCGAGCTCGATCACTGCAGCTGTACGATCTATTGTTTAGCCCTCAACCCAGACACGGCACGGATTGGCCATACTGGTGATTCCGTGTGCCGTGACAATCAACAGGCCTGGTGGAAGGAGAACACATGGGGGTCGCCCGACCAAAGCAACTAAACATCAGTAGTGAGTAACCGAATCTGTAGGATTCTTGAATAAGCCCCGTCCGCTCACGGGTGAGACCAAGCACAAGATGAAGGAACCCAATCGCGAGGAGGGGTTTCATCACGAATGGATGATGTCCCCATATGATGATCCTATGAGAAACGCTACAGTTGGCCTGAGCCGCAGACGAGTGGTAACGCACGTTCTGATTAGGAGGTTCCAGGTGGAGAACACGATCGATAGGGTTCCGACGAGCTAGAAATATTGATGAGGGATGTTGAAGGCAAAAAAAAAAAAACTGACGACGCCCGAGTTTCTGAGCGCTAGGGACGATTTCAGTTTACTTTCGCAACAAGCGAGTACGGATGGATCGCTCACAAGCAAGGGCACACGAAGAGATTACATCAGGGTCGATGCTAAGGCCCACGAGACTGCAGAAAAAGTGTCAACGACCGCAAACACACTCTCGCCCACTTAGGTGGCATACCAAAATATGGAGTTACCCAGATTCGTGTATCTAGCGAGAAAATACGGAACCTGCGAATGAAAAAAAAAAATGCGTCAGCACATCTTCCTTCCTCGCCAAATGCGCGGGAAAAACCACTCGCAAATTCCCATCGAAATACGATTTTCTTGGTCAGAAGCCTATATTCAAACCAAAGCGAAGTGAAGTAGTCCCAACTGTCCCCAGAACGTGTCAGACATGAAGAAGGGAGACGACGGACTACGTACATGCATACCCCGAACAAGATTAAGGCGAGATCGTACAAATCTGTGTCCTCCATCTTGCGGGTTGTCGGGCAGGGTGTGGGCCGTCGAGACCCCTCTGCTTATATGCAACCACACCACCGAGAGCGGAACAGTTGGATATATGGTAAGGTTGGGTCGGAGTTATTTCTAGAAGCGGTCTCCCGCGGAATCGGTCATCCCGGGACGATTTTTGTTGAGGTTCCCTCCACTCACCCCCGGTTCTTTTAACGCCTATAAATCCCTTGGGCGCACTCAAGGAGCATCAGCAAAACGTCCCATCTGCTACCCGACCGCTTGGGTGAAAACCTATCCAGTTTTTGGCGTTGGCGCCGGGAATCAGAGTGGAAAAAGCTCGGGTAGCGCTACCCGAGGTGGAGGGTTTTGCTGATGGCCTGTTTCAACGAAACGGTAACTGGTCAAACTGGAATATCCTGTCTCGGCTTTTCAATCCTCGATGTGGACCTGGGCACCGAGCACCCCCCTCTTCGTGGTGGTGGCAACAAGCAAATACTTACCGCTGGCGCGCGCTTCAGATCGACAGGGGTGCTTGAACTATGGTGAACGCGCACACACTGCGCCGTTGTTGTGGTCTAAGGAACTCGACGAAGGCCACGTGCTATCCCACAGATTTTCTCCCGGTTAGTGTCTCATGGCGCTCCACACTACACTGAATCCACCAGTTTCCTCTTCGGAGAAAAGGTTTGTTCAAGAAGTCCTAACGACTGGCCTTTGTGGGATGTTTTTAGCCTCTGACCCCGGGCCAGAAACTTCTGAGAGAAGAGTGTGAAGTGATTTGGTATGTTGGCAGCCACAGTTGCGGTGTACTATAAACCAGAAATAAGGTGCGCATTCTAGTGAGGTCTTGTGAAACTGACGCGTTACATGCGCTTCTAGTATCCAAGCGTGGGTCGAGGCCAAGAAACGGATGGAAGCTCGGGGCGAGGTCACCGATTATGTTCCCAAACCTTAGATTCGCCGGAAACCTGTCCTTATCATTAGAAATCCATTGTTTCGGCTGTTTTAATTTTTCTTTGTAAGATTGGATTCCACCCGTCGACCCAATCTGGAATATACCTCCTGTGCACTCAGAGTCAAGGCACCAGAACACCAATCCAACACGTCATGCATTAGCTATGATACACAAGACTAGAACATATGTGGGACAACATCTAAAGTGGGACTCGCCACAAAACACCCCGTACGACATGAAGAACTAGAACACACTTTCACTTTCACCTTTTGTGACCTCCAAGCATGTTGACATTCGCCCGGAGGAGGGATTCTGGCCCCGATCCTCAGAAAGCTCGATACACTCGATCCGATGCGTTGCTGTCCCCAACGTGCTGCCTCTAGAATTGACCGTGAGGAAGTCTCGTGATGCAGGAGGATGATACGCACGCGAGGTGGTCCTGAGATAGTGTCGAAGTAACGAGTCGACACGAAAGCAATGGTCTTGAACAATCAATCAATGAGCGTACATCCCCCAAAGGAGGAGAACGTACGCGAGGATCGTCCCAATCAACCCAACAAACACGCCAGTTATACCTACGGGTACCCGACGCCAGCGGATGGTCAGTAGGATGACGGTGCCTCAGGATCAACGACCCACCGTCGGTCTGAGCGAGAGTTGTGATCTTTCGGCTTAAGTGTCAGCAAACTTCAGTTTTGGGACGAGTGAGATTACTTACAACCACGGACGCATGTACGGAGAACACCATGACGAAATACGCTATTCCTTGGGTCTTAAGGAACCGTGCGAGGTGCGATTGCTTATGCTGGGATGCTCGTCTGATACCAATCCAGCTAAGGACTAGGATCGCGAGCTCGATCACTGCAGCTGTATGGTATATCGTTTAGCCCTCAACGCAGATGCATGCAGAAAAAAAACGGGGTTGGCCGTACTGGTGACTCCGAATGTCGCGACCACCCACAGGCCGGGCGGAAGGGGAACACATGGGGGTCTCTCGACGAAAGCAACTAAACATCAGCAGTGAGCGACCGGATCGGAGTTATTGAATGAGCCCCGTCCAATCTGTTTACTCACGGGTGAGACCAAGCACAAGATGAAGGAACCCAATCGCGAGGAGGGGTTTCATCACGAATGGGTGATGTCCCCATATGATAATCCTATGAGAAGCATTACAATTGGCCTGAACCACTGACGCGCGGCAACGCACGTTCGGATTAGGAGGTTCCAAGTGGAGAACACTATCGATATTAGTCCAAGTGACTAGAAACATCGATGAGCGGGGAGTAGGGGTGTTCGAGGCAAAAAAAAAAAAAAAACTGACGAGGCGCGAGTTCATGAGTGCTAGGGCCGATGTCAGCTTACTTTCGCGACGAGCGAGTGCGCGTAGATCGCTCACAAGCGAGGGCACACAAAGAGAGCGCATCAACATCGATGACAGCGGAAACGAGACTGGAGAAAAAGTGTCAACGGCCGCGAACACACCCTCACCCACTTAGGTGGCATACCCAACTATGGAGGTAGCCAGGTTCATATATCTAGCGAGGAAATACGGAACCTGCGAACGAAAAAGTGTCAGCACGTTTTTTTTCCTGGTTGAATGCGCGGAAAATGAGACTTGCAAATTGCCACCGAAATATGATTTTCTTGGTCAGAAGCCTATATTCAAACCAAAGTGAAGTAAGGTAGTCCCAACTGTCCCCAGAACACGTCAGACCCGATGAAGACGGAAGACGACGGACTACGTGCATGCATATCCCGAACAAGATTAAGAAGAGATTGCTCAAGTCTTTTCCTTCCATCTTACGGGTTGTCGGGCAGGGTGTGGGCGATCGAGACCCCTCTGCTTATATGCAACCACACCATCAAGAGCGGAACGATGGAATATGGTAAGGTTAGGGTCGGAGTTCCTTACATACCATTCCATCTAGAAGCACTCTCCCGCGGAACCGGACATCCGGGGCGATTTTTGATAAGGTTCTCTCCACCCCCTCCGGTACTTTTATGCGGTGCCTACAAACCTCTTGGGCCACGCTCAAGGATGGTCCATAAACGCTTCTGTTTCAACTGAAACGACAAAGTTGAATATTTTGTTTCGAATTTTCAACCCTCAATGTGGACCCTGGACGCCGAACGTGTCCTCTTCGTGGTGGCGGCAACAAGCAAATACCAAGCGGCCCGCTGGCGCGCGTTTCAGATCGACAGGGGCAAACTATGTGGTGAACACGCAGGTCCGAGAAGCTCAACGAAGGCCACATGCTGTCCCACCGATTTTCTCCCGGTCAGCGTCTCATGGCGGTCCTCACTACAATGAATCCACGAGAAGGTTCGTTCAAACCTCTCTACACCGCTGTTCGAAGTGTCCTGAGGACCTTTTCAAACTCAGATGCAGGGTTCGGTTTACCGTACCATATCTACGTAAACCCGGATGATTTGTAAAAGTGCGGTTAGGATGATGTCTTTAGACTCGGTTGGAAGCGCCTGGCTGCCGGATGCGCTCAGGATGCACCTCCGGTTCATCCTCAGAACGTCACTCAAAAATAGATACCGTATTTCAAATTCTGTTCACTGGCGTTTTTCTTCACTCTCGGCTATCGCTGGATCCCTCCGCTTCACAACTCGACTGTACTTTCTCCTCATTGGTATCAATTCGACCCATCCATCTCCATCTGTGACCGGTGGCTGGTGACCGATGACCTTTGTTGCCCCGGTACATCCTGGCTAGGGCCCTATGTCCAACAGGGTTCAGCTTACCGGAGCTGACCCCGGCCCCGCGAAACAAGCAACCCACCCACCCCCCGTTTCTCATTTGGAAGGTGGCTTTGTGTGTGTGGGTATTTTCGGAACATCTGTAGCAGCCACGGTCGCAGTGTGCTATAAACCGGACACCGGGTGCACACTCTGGTGAGGTTTCAGGCTGACGCATCGCATGCGCCTCGAGTAGCCAAGAAATGGATGGAAGCTCGAGGCGAGGTCACTGACTACGTTCCCAAACCTTAGGGCCACCGGAAACCTGTTCTTATCGCTAACGACTCCATTGTTTGTCCACCCATCGACCCAATCTGAAATATACCTCCTGCGAATACGAACCCAACACGAGATGCATTGGCTATGATACACGCTATAAAATATATGTGGGACGACTAAAACAAACGCTACATGAAACCCTTGGCAAGATAAATACCGACAGAGCATATCGACTGAAGGAAAGGTCCTGCGACGGGTCACGAAATGCCCCGCACCACATGAAAACTAGCATACACTTTCACTTGTACTTTTTGTGACTTCTACGTAGGGTGAAATTCGCCCGGAGGAGGGATTCTGACCCCCGGAAAACACGAGACGATCGATACGATGTGTTTCCCTCCCCAAGGTGCCGTGAGAGAGGTTCGTTGTACAGAGGGACGAGACGCACGCATGGGAGGTCTGAGATAGTGTTGAAGTGACGAGTCGACACGAAAGCAATGGACTTGAATGACGACCAGTCAGCAAGTACACATACAAACACCAGGTAGAGGATCACGTACCAAAGGGTCCCAACGATTTTCCCGGCAACTGAACCGGTGGAACCTATAGATACCCAACGTCGGTAGATGATCAGTTGGATAATGGTACCACGAAACCACGACCCACCGCGAGTTGCGACGTAAGTCGTGACCTTTGGGTATAAGTGTCAGAGAACGTCAGTTCGATAGGGCCAGGATCGCTTACAACCAGTAAAACATGCATGAAGGTCACCATGACGAAATATGCTATTCCTTGGGTCTTGAGGAGCTGTGCAAGACGTGACTCTCTATGCCGGGATGCTCGTCTGATACCGATCAAGCTAAGGACTAGGATCCCGAGCTCGATCACCGCAGCTGTACGATTCATCGTTTAGCCCTCAACTTGTGGAAACGACACGGAGTCGGCCGTACTGGTGATTCCGACTGTCGTGACACTCAAAATGCTAGCTGGAAGAGGGACGCATGGGGGCCGCCCAATGGAACCAACTAAATTCATCAGTGGTGAGCAACCGTATCGGGTTTCAAATGACCCATCGGCGTGTCACTCACAGACAACGGCAATCGTGAAATGAAGCAATCCAACCACGACGAGGGGCTTGACCACAAGTGGGTGATGTCCCCATATGATGATCCTAAGAGGAGCTCTACAATCGACTTGAAACATTTTCGAGCAACAACGCACGTTCGGATCAGGAGGTTCCAGGTGGAGAACACAATCGCCAGGAATGCGAGGAACTAAAACACCGGTAAGCGGGGAGGGGTGAGATGTTCAAGGTAATATGACTGACGATGCTCGCAGTTCTGAGTGCTATAGGACTGGTGTCAGTTCGCTCACAGGAAGTGCCTATGTAAAAGTCGCTTACAAGCACCGGTGCATACAGGGAGCGCATCGAAGTTGACGAAAACACACACGGCACTGCGGGAAAAGCGTTAACGACCGCAAACGTACGCCCGCACATTCAGATGACCCACTTAAGCGTGGCGGCTGCCAGATTGAAATACCTGGCTAGAAAATACGGAACCTACGAACGAAAAGGGTTAGTGTTCTCTCCCCTCCTCGCTGGAATGCATTGAAAAGACACTCACAAATTCCCATCGAAGCGGGGTTTTCCTGCTGATCAGTCGATATTCAAACCAGAGCGAAGTGACGTAGTCCCAGCTGTCCAGAAGGCCTCAGACATCCTCGACTTGGAAGGCGAAAAAACGGGCGATGTACGCACGCAGATATCCCGAATAAGACGAGAACCTCGTCGTTCCATTCGGTGCGGTCCATTTCATGGGTGGTCAGGTGGGGGGTGGGCCCCCGCTTATATGTAGCTACACCATCAAGAGCGGAATGATAGAATGTAGTAAGGTCGGTCGGCGTTTCTTGAGGCTCTGGTATCCACAGAAGCGATGCTCCCACGGAATCGGTCGCTCCAGGGCAATTTTGATAAAGTTCTCCCCACTTTGAGCCTCTTGCTTTAGCACCTATAAATCTTTTGGGCACTCTAGGGTGGGCCATGAGGCTTCTCTTTTGGCAAAAACAACAACTTGAGATATCCTGTTTCGAGTTTTCAACGCTCTGTTATTTCCAAGTTCAGCTTCCGATGTTGGCCCTGGCACCAAACAGTCGTTCTTCGGGCAGCAACAAGCGCATACTTAGTATCATGCTGGCGAGCGTTTCAGATCGCCGGAGGCAAACGCTGTGAACGCGTAACGCGTCGTCGTCACGGTCAAAGAAGCTCCATTGCTCCCGTCAATCGTCCGAGTTGATGGGATTCCAGAGGCTCGGTTATCCCCGCCTTGGCGACTGCACGATTTCGCTCGAGGAACTCCCGGACCGTTGGCCCGACCGCTGGCGTGTTCGCTATTCCGATTTTGTGTGACATCCGTTCATATCCCGACGCAACGATCCGTTGGTTCGTATTTGCTCATTGCCACCACCACGAAGAGGGCGCGTTCGGTGCCCAGGTCCACATCGAGGGTTGGAAAGTCGAAACAGGGTATTCAAGTTCAACAACTCCACTTATCGTATCGGTTGAAACAGGAACGTTTATTAACAATCCTTGAGTGTGGCCCAAGAGATGTCTAGGCGTTAAAAGAACCGGGGGGGTGAGTGGTTCAGAGAGAACGTCGCCCTGGGATGATCGATTCTGCGGGAGACCGCTCCTATAGATGGAATATCAAGGAACCCCGACCCCGACTTCACCATATCCCACCGTTCCGCTCTTGATGGTATGGTTGCATACATGTAGGGGAGTCTCAACGACCCACACCCTGCCCGACAACCCCGGGTAAGATGGAGGGAAAAGACTTGCGCGATCTCGTCTTAATCTTGTTCGGGATAAGCATGTACGTAGTCCATCGTTCCCCGTTTCCATCGGGAGAGTCTGACGCGTTCTGGGGACGGTCGGGACTACTTCACTTTGGTTTGAATACAGGCTTCTGACCAAGAAAATCATATTTCGATGTCAATTTGCAAGTGCCTTTTTCCGCGCATTTTAAGGAAGGAAGATCTGCTGACGATTTTTTCGTTCGTAGGTTCCGTATATTTCCTTGCTAGATATATCAATCTGGCCACCTCCATAGTTAGGTATGCCACCCATGTGAGCGAGAGTGTGTTTGCGGCCGTTGACACTTTTTCTGCAGTCTCGTTCCCGCTGTCATTGACCTTGATGCACTCTCTTCGTGTGCCCTTGCTTGTGAGCGACCCATGCGCGCTCGCTTGTTGCGAGAATAAACTGACATCGGTCCTAGCACTCAGAAACTCGCGCCTCGTCAGTTTTTTGCCTGGAAGATTCTTCTCCCCGCTCATCGATGTCTCTAGTCCCTTGGACTAATATCGATAGTGTTCTCCACTTGGAACCTCCTAATACGAACGTGCGTTGCCGCTCGTCAGCGGTTCAGGCCAACTGTAGCGTTTCTCATGGGATCATCATATGGGGACATCACATTGAGTGCGCAGAACATGATACGGCTAGAAATTTTGAAAGCGATGGGGCGGATTCGACCCAGGCTCCGAGTGCAATCGCGACCATGGCTTCGTCTCCTAAGCTGTACAGGGTATTGTTTTCATGTGCCTGACTTGATTATCAACCCCATCAGCTGCGCTTTGAGCGTGTCCATCTAGGAAATTTCGTCTATCCGAGGCTTCGGACATATTTTTTTTCGTGGCAAACTCGTGTCGCTCGGGCGAGGATTGGTGAGTGGGGCTCACTCAAGTTAAGTAACAATCCGCTCGCCGACTTGAAAACGTGCTTTCTTGAATGACAGAAGTAACCGAGTTCGTTTTTTTTACCATTTTCCGGCCTCCTATCGGAGAGGAACTTGGTCGACCTTGCGAGTTTGGAGGCAAGGAACCCTCTCGAAACTCGAATGAACTTTATTCATGCTAGAGCGCTTCCCTCGCCGATGGGTATGTAGGACCGCATCAGCAAAATCGTGCAGGCGCCTACTCGCATACCTTCGCGTACCTTCGCGTACCATTTTTTTCGTGTGTTTTTGGCTTGATTTTGGCTGGGTGATGGATGAAAGTACAGTCAAAATCCTTTAAATGCATAGCGTCGGTTCCACGAAAATTTCATGCATTTATACAATTATGCAGCTGCGACATATGTGACGTGTCACGTATTGTGACCTCCTCAGAGGCGTGACCGCGGTGGCGGCGGCAACATTGACCAGATTGAATCCTCCAGCCTCATCTTGCGCCAGCACAAGCATCTTAGCTGTACAGACGTAGATACCTCCCACGACAGGAGTACCCATCGAAATTGGCGCCAGGTGGTGAGGTTTTTGATCGTTATTTCCGGCTATGAATAGTCTATTCTTCATTGTCCGAGACACGCATTGCCTGTTTGCTGGTGATTCCATCAGACCCGGTGGAAACAATGGGCAGATATTCCGATGTTGCATGGCCACGGGTTCAATGGCCTAACTGCATAATGGCTGGTGGAGAGCTGTCCGAGGGTTATGCATTATGCATTATGCATTTTTCTTAAGCGCCCCCGTGAACGGTGACCGTTCCGCCTCGAGCATAATGCATTTCGAGATTTATGCAATAAGATACTATGCATTTAAGACTTTTTGACTGTACCCGAAATGACAGCGCATAACCCGGGTACCATCGGATACCTCCGCGTACCTCCGCGTACCTCCGCGTACCTTCGCGTACCAGTTGGTGATTTTACTGATGCGGGGTAGTCGAGTTCGACGTTCAATGTTCACTTGTTGCTTTGCGATTTTGGAATTCCTCAGTATCCCGCTGGCGCACGTTTCAGATCGACAGGATGAACTATGGTGAACGCACGCACACTGCGTCGTTGTCATGGTCTAAGGAACTCGACAAAGGACACGCGCTTTGCCGCAGATTTTCTCCCGGTCAGCGTCTCGTGGCGCTCCACACTGCAATCAATCCACCGGTTTCCCCTTCGGAGAGAATAATCGTTCAAAGCCTCTCTATACCACTGACTGTTCGAAGTCAGCGTCCTGAAGGCCTTATTCAACTCAAATGCAGGTAGTTCGGTTTACCGTGCCTACGTAAACCCGAGATGGTGATGATGTCGGTTGGAAGCTCGCCCAGGCCAAAACGTTCTCAGGATCACATGGTAGGGACGCATCAGAAAAATCCCAGGCATCTAGTTGCGTACCGTCGCGTACCACTTTTATCGAGTATATGTATCTTTGACTTGATTCTGGCTGTGTGATCGGTTGTGACGAATGAAGGTACCCGAAACGATACGCGTGAGCCGCGTACCTTCGCGCAGTGTTGTGCCGGCCATTAGCCAGCTACGCAGTGCCACTGGCCGTCCAAAATCGCGGCGATTGGCTGCCAATTGGCCGTAGCTTTCGGGGGTTTCCATGTGGTATTTTTGCACGCCCTACGGCTGACATGTAACATTGCGCGTACATCATGTCAAAAAAAAACCGGGATCGTCAAGGAATTCCGTTGGCCAGCAACCAGTGCCCGAAGAGGCCGATTGCCAACGGCCAAATGGATGGATGGCTATATCCGATAACTTTTGATGGCGGTGGCTGTTGGAAATGGGTTAAGGCCAATCATGGCGGTCAAACACTGCCTTCGCATACCTTCGTGTAGTACCGACCATCGATTTTACTGATGACTTATCAATGGCATTCTGCCAGTCTTTCGAGTGGTTTCGGTGACGATGATTCAAGCGTGCCGGACGTTATGTATAGACCGCGAAGTGTATGGGTTTCTCAACGCAATATGTTGCGGATGGATGTTATGGAATTGGTCTTGGTGCGAAAGCGCTGGTTCGTAGACCAGATCGTTACGCTTGGGCAAGACGTCTCTCCTTCTCTCGTTAACATTTTCATCAATGCATCAAGCCTGAGCTAACGGTTATTATTCAAGATCTCATGGGTTTTTTCTACGACCCAGAAGGATGACCGATTCCGATCTGTGTCTTCAACTTGGCGGAGCGTGGGTTGTTTGACGACCACTCTTCGATGAGAACGTGCGACTTGTCAGGCCGTGGCAAGCACCGTTTGTGTTCAGGAATGGCGCTTTGGCTGTGGTCAGAGCCCGCTTCACCGCTTACCATTCGTGGAGGATGAAAAATACAGTCATGTATGTTCTTTACCTCATTTGCCTCCACCGTGCACTCGAGGTTGTGATGGACTATCATATGACTGCCTGGGCGCATCTCACAGTGCAGTAATTGACAAGATGCTCGATGCCAATGGAAGGGCCGCCAGTGTAGTCCTGTAATTATCTCGAAATCAGGCGTGGTTTTGCTATTCGTTCCCAGTTGCTCGGTCTGAACTCCTTCATGATGATTCATGATGAGTTCCATCGTCCCGGTTTTGCCGCTCACCGGCGCTTGTATTGTATTTCAAATTCGTGTCACCCGTCTGGGCGTTTCGGACTTGGATTTTTTCACTCTCGACCACCACTGAATCCCTCCGCTTCAAAACTCGAACCGTGCTTTCTCTTCGATACCCACCTCCATTGGTGACTGGTGACTGGTGACATTCGTTGGTCCGGTGCACTCTGGCTAGGACCCTTATGTCCAACAGGGTTCA
>Ga0307514_10002006_pt1 | contig 22103 bp, 20 predicted proteins | sample 16_EM_MG_FD_203088 | JGI IMG/M metagenome (GOLD analysis project Ga0307514, IMG submission 203088) | Populus trichocarpa ectomycorrhiza microbial communities from riparian zone in the Pacific Northwest, United States - 16_EM | ecosystem: Host-associated > Plants > Roots > Unclassified | place...
GATGTGTGACATGAATAACGAGGAGACAAGGAGTGCAGTGTAGGATGTATGTGCTTGTTTGTGACCTGTTCCTTTCTTGGCTTGCTTTGTAGCTCTTTTCGTGTAGTAGTTTCACTGTAGCTGTCATTTTCCCTCTTTGCTCGTTGGTTTGTACCGCTTGAAAATTATAAAATTTGCTGCCCGATCAACCAAGCGACGAGTAAATCAGAATCGTGATAAAGAAACTACTGAAACAATATGTATGTACGTTCGTGCTGAGCTAAGAAAAAAAGAATTGTCCACGGAGGTTGGTGCGGAAAAAAGTGGCGACGACTCTTGACGATTACCATGGGATGTTCCCATGGCTGGAAAGGGTTGTTACGCCTTCTTTGCCTTGTCCTTGCCCCGCACCGTGGCTGGAGTGGTTAGAACGACCTGAGGCCGCTGGGCGGGTACCCTGGTGGACGGTTGGGGACGAGGAGGATTGCGGTTTCCGGGTGCCCTTGGGATCGTGCTGATTATCAGAGGACGTTTGCCGTCCCCCTTGGAGAAGTACCCGGTGATGTCAATGCTTTTGGGGGAATTAATCAGAATGGGCATCTCGCCACAATCCAAGTATACGTAGAAGACGTACTCGGGCTCGTCCAAAAGACCTCTTTGTAGGGTGGCGCACTTTGTCAGTGTTCGTGGTTGGGATACGAAAAAACGACCGGGCACTCACTCTGCCAGTGGTTGTTCAGGGCTGATCTTAGTAACGATTCCGAGTTGAACGTCCTCAGTGGTCTGTTTCCGAGGGAATCGCGTAAGGATAAAAGCTACGATAAAGAGGTACCACTAGAGGAACATCCAAGCGTACCTTTGTTATTCCGAAAACGCTGTTATCCGAAGAACTACAAAATGAATACGAGTCGTAAGGAATGATGAACGATCTTGTAGGTTACATGAATTGGGTGCCAAAAGCGGTGATAGTGACATACGCTGCATTTTGAGTAGGGTCCATAGTGATATCTCGTTTCCGGTATTGAAGGAGATGAGTGTCAGCAGAAAGTGGAGAGTTGAGGTGACTTGGTGGTTTGCGACAGAGTGCCAACAAGACGCTCGCCGCCCTTAAGTTCTCGGTACTCGTGGCGGTGAGTCACCCTGGCATCCGACGCTGTGCAATCCTCGGATGACCTGTGGTAGGGTTTGAACTCACAATGGACATTCTTTCGGCATTGTGGCTCGAGTGAAAGGTTCTTAGGCGGTGGAACGAAAGCCACGTTTGTGATTCTCAACGGTGGATGTATTTACGTTGAGGCACAGCAAGATCAGCTCCTTCAAGGTCGGTGGACGTGGCCGATAACCATCGCAAAGCATTGTGGATGCAAACCTTAAGCCGTACATCACCTATCGTCGATGGATTTCATAGCTGATATCGGATAGCTGGTTTCATTTTTGCTGATCGAGCGATGCTCATTGACGATCAGACTCCGAGGTCGATCGTCGGGATGAGGGTAGGATTCCGACATGATACCTGTCTCACAAATCTGACCGACGTGAGCGGATCCCTGTGGTAAAGGGGTATTCGGTCGACTATCGTCGTTAATCCCGCCTCGGATATAAAATTGAGGAAAGCGGTGGTTGTTCGGTTCTGGACGTCAATCGTTGGATGTCCACCAGCTAACGATGGATTCAATGGCACAACCGAGTACCGTTGTACTATGAAACGTTGTCGCCTTTGGATTCGATGCTTCATGCCAGCATGATAAACGTGATGGTGCGAAGTGCACTCGTTGATACAAGAAATGTTACATACAAAGGGATCAACAAAAATCAATGAGGCCTGCCAGACGATGGTCTTCCTATGACCGTTGGCTTGGATGGTTTACCCTTCCTGTGGTACTCGACAACGCTATTTCGAAATGGGTCAAGTTAGCCACAGATACACGTCCGATGCCATCGATCTAAGGGAAGAAGAAGCTATAACTCACGTTTCTTCGTCCTCTTCGGATGGTCTTGTAGGAAGTTCAAAACCACGATTTCAAGAAGACAGGTTTAAATCAAAATACACTCACTCGGGGAAACTATCACCCTGCCCGGTCTGGACGCCAGCTGATGGCGGTACCGGTTGTTCTTTGGGATCGATTAATGTCTAGCGCTCAGAAACGTTGAAAGGGATGTAGTACTCACTTTGTGAGGACGTGTTGCCTTTTGGTTCGGAATCAGATTTAGAATGGGGCGGGTACGCGCTGAGAATGAAAAAGGTCCGATGGAGGTTGAGATGGGGACCATGTATCACTATGCCGTGGTACTCGTTCTCTCGAGAACGCCTACGTACCTAGCATCGTCCTTAGCCGGGGCTTGTTTGTTATTTTCTGGGTCCATGTCAACTCGAACACTGGCGCACAGGTCTCAGAGGAAGGGAATCGATTGGGACAAATCAGCGGCCATGATCCATCTGGGCTTTTCCCACACACGGCATAACCCCGGTCCCCACAGCCGGACCGTGACGTACGACTTTTTGTGTATGAAATTACATCCTGTGCTCTTGTAACGGATGCTCCGCCATTGGTCATGAGCGATGAAAGAGTGTGCCTCGCTCGGCGTTCAGGATATTCGGGGTTCCAACTTTTTTTCCAGGATAATATGATGAAAAACCACAGCTGATCCGTGGCAGTAAGAGGCTGTAGACGGGAGCGCATTCATTGAATACAGCCCTGGCACGGCGCTACGACCGGGGGAAATACACGGGATACACTGCCTTCTTCTGATATATAAGCACATGCCCCCAGGGATAAGTGTGATGCTACCCCCAATCAGCGAACACATCGACCGCGAACCATGTCGGACATCAAGACTTCCCTCAAACCCACAGCCCCAGTTCTCTCCAAGAGGTATAGCAAGTCTACCAAGTGCGTCCACCCGTCATATCGCACCCCATCGTCCTTCCTGATCCCGCCATCTCTAGGGTGGACGTTCAGCATTTGACCATCCCCGCTGCTTTGTTTACCGACGCCGTCGATCCCGAGTGGGTTTCTTTGGAATCAGGCAGTCTAGCCTTTTTCTGACTTCCCAATAGACCCCAATATCTTCCACCAGGTTGGAGACCATACGTTCATCCTGAGGGCGCCCCCTATTTCCGTCGAGTCTCCCAGTTGAATGTCGTCACTGGGGAAGATCTCTCCTCCGAAGCAGCTTCAAGCCACGTCTACTACTGGAGCGACGAGATCGTAAAGATCTTTGGGGAAATCGGTGTTCCCCTCTCTGATGCTTACGAGCTCTACCTCGAGTTTGACAAAAACGAGCTCAGCTGCGGGTACTACATTGTAGATCACTCCAAGCGATGCATCTTCTGGCTCGAGCCAGTGTCCACAGAAGATGTTGGAATGAATCCCGCCTTCTCCATCGATCACCTCCGTGAGTCCGCAGCTCCAATCACAGCCCCCGCGATATCGTCGCTGATCCAATGACGTCCCCCTCGTGTCAGGCTATGGACTGGAAGAAATGTACTGGTCACACGTGGAATTTTACCCATCACACGACGGGATTCCCACGAACGGTGTCGTTGATCTTTTGCTGAACACGCTGATGCACGCCCAAGGAGGTACGTGCATACGAAACGGTTCCCCTCTGCTCGTTTTTTTGAAACAGATTTCAGACGCATTAACCTCCACCGTTTCTACTTTTCCCTACTCCGCGGAGGAAAGCGCGCGGTTCACGAAACTGATCAAGCCCTACCAGGGCAGGGAGTTGGATGGCCACATCATTTGCGTTATCGCTCGTTTGAATAGCTTCATCGGTCCGTCTGCCACGCTCCCGTGAAGTAAACGAACGTGGTTTCTGACCTGTTTATCACATAGCCTCACACAAGTTCATCAACCACTTTGGACACGCACACTGTCGTTTGTCGCGGGATCAGACCATCCTCGATTCGGAACCTTCTCACACCTATTGGCTGTCGTCAACTTTGTCCAGAATCTTGTTCGGGGTGCCGGCCTCGTTTGTGGACAAGTTTGAACGCCTTTTCCTCGACACGATGGTATATACCAAAGACTTCCGGGAGTTCTTTGCCAACTGCCAGGAAGATAGACGTCTTTATATTAACCTCTCCTTCGGCGCTACACTGTGAGTTGCCTATCCAACAGCAAAGATTGAAGACCAATGATCCCCCACAGCATACACTTCATTCTCCTTACGACCGGCGCGGGATTGAGATTCCTTTCTCCTCTCGGTTTGCTCTGCGGTCTCGTCAGCATTGTGTCAGGTGTGGCCTTGTACTCCCAGCATCAGGAACTCTCCAAGGGATCGGCCGGTGAAGGGGTTCGCGAATTTCTCTACTTCCATTTGACACCATCTCATTTCTCTCTACAGTCCTCCTACCTCGTTGAACGCAGACACGATGTCTACGGTTTCCAGTATCTGGCACTCCTCTTCGGTCTTCCCAAGGCCATGTTCTTCTGGAGTGTTGCTCTCTTTGCGCCTCAGGTCCTCTTCATCCTTTATATGTCGATCGGCGTGATAGGATGCTCCGTACTCGTCCTTCTCTCCGCATGGTTCGCTTTAGTCTTCCAGTACAAGCTCGTCCCCGCTTCCTTCTGGTGGCTCCCCTCCAGAAACACATCGAGGGATGACAACGGGATGGCTACCATGGTGTAGCTAGTAGATAAGACTGAAGAATTACTGGGTTTACCGGACAAGCGTATGTTGAATTGTCCCCCCCTCCACGATCGAGGAAGATCAACCGATCGGTCCCCCATGGCGGCGGATCTCCTTCCGGGGTCCACACCGTCTGTATATGCACCGATTAACTACCTACCAGTGACAGAGTGAGTGCTTCTCCCACGGTCGCTGCGTCTTTCGGGCGGCCGTGTGCTTCAGAAGTTTTGCGATGATGCTTCTGGAAAATGTAGTGATCTAATTCAATCGTGTTACCACAGGCAATGTACATCAAAGCTTGTAAACCTTAGTTACTCGGAAGTCGTAATATACTACGCCGGTTTGTGTCAGTGCTTATGCTGTGTGAGCATGTGGGAACGTTACTGGTGGCGCGAGCTGTGTGGTATTGCCTTCCGGATCGGATCGCCATCCGAGTAACCGGGCTCGGGACCCACGGTCGTCGGTTCACATCCGCGATTGCCGGACCACTGTTCCCGAGCAGCCGGCTCTGGTCTGAGGGCAAAGCGACCTCGAATTTTTCTCATCGTAGGAGCTATCGGTCTTCATTATTCGTGCATAGGGACAATGACCACTGCAGCGACGACCGCAAAGACAGATAAATTCGGTTGCCGCGGATACTGTGCTCCCAATGATACCGGCACAACAGCGCGCCGGCATGCGCGGTCTTATTAAACGCTCGTCCCGGGTGCTTTCTCTTTCTTTCCCTACCTCGACCTACTCTGCGACGACTGAACTATGCCAGCCACTGTGAGGTCTCGAGTCCCGATCAAGAGGGCCCTGTGTATCGGCATCGAGTACAGGGAATTGGCAGAACGTCCCGAGTCCTCTGTGTCTCGCCTATCTGCTGCGCCTAGGGATCCCGCGATGATGTCCGAGTTGTTGCAAGGTGCGACGCGGTGGAGCGACGGCAGAGGATAACTTTGGCTCAACTGCGGTGGTGAATTGTCTCCCTTCTAGAGCATTATGGATACCGGCCCGAGAACATCCAGATTCTGACGGACGCGAAGGGTTCCAATAGGCTCCCAACGAGGGAGAACATTGTAAGCGCCCGTTTGCCTCCTGTGATTATTTCTCGGGCGTTCTGACCTTTCTCGCCTTCCCGGGTAGATTTCTTCTATGCAAGAACTAGTTAGAGACGCTCAACGGGACGACCGCCTTGTGTTTCATTGTATGTCATTTTTGGGATGCATGATTCCCAGAGCGCACTGCTTGACCGACGTTGTTTTGGGATAGTCTCTGGCCATGGCTCTCAGGTTTTAGCTCCTCCGGATCATGTAGAAGAAACTGATGGATGGGACGAAGGTTAGCGGCGCAGCTTTCGCTTGCAGTTCCGAAATCTCTGATATCCCATGGACAGTGATTTGGCCCTGTGATATCCAGCCTTTCTTGGATGCGCAGGAGGTGGTCCAGTATGGTAATTACATTCTGGACGATGTGAGTATACAACCCCCAACATCTTTCCCAAGTCTTAATCCACTCGCTTTATCTAGGATATCAAGAAAATTTTGGTCGATCCACTCCCAGCTGGGGTTAGGTTGACGGTGTGTTCCAGCCCAGCCTTACTGATCTGCATCAATTAAATGGGAGCCTGTTGTCAAGATCCTCTTGGACTGTTGCAGCTCTGGAACCGGTGCAGGTATCTCCTTTGGTTTACCCGTCCAGGTCGGAGCTTTCACTGACTTTTGTGCAAAGATCTGCCATTCTCGTGCGGAGCTTCTTCATTGACATCTCCGGTCGACCCACGAGAGGTTAACTTCTGTGAGTTTTCCAACACACCTACTCAGGCCCAAAAATATTAACCAAAAGCAGGCGGACCAATGCAAGTCCGAGTACCACCGCTCCCAGTAGCGCGTCAGCGTTCTAAGAGTATTATTGGTACGTACCTGTATTCCGGAAAACCCTGCTACCGAAGAAGGAGGAGTCCAGCTGATATGGAAACTTCCAAGACCTCAAATACAATGTCGAGGCGTTCGTCCAGACTCCAAAGCGGCGCGTGACATTCCAATCAATGGACGAGTGGTCATCCGAAGAGATGGACCCAGTGGCACTGCCCACTGTCGTAAGTGGATAATTTGTTCGGTTATGTTCGAGTGTCAAGCGAATTTACGGGATCGTTCTACTAAGACTTCTTGGGCTGCGTGCTTGGATAACCAGGGCACGCTCGAGAGTAAACGGGGCAGCATATTCCTCAGGGTAAGCACTGCCCTGTGCCCAGCGATCTGGCCCAGCGTTCGAATGCTCATTGGTTGGGGTTCCGTAGGCTCTCAAGGAATCTCTGAAGCAGAACCCTCAGCCGACCAACGCGCAGATGTTGAGCAGTATAACGTACGTGGTCCTCCCACACTACCTCACATCCATGTCCTTCCATACCAGAAAGCTCGAACCTCGCTCATCCTGTATGTTGGGACGTATAGGACATGGTTACACGCCAAGATCCCGTGGCGCCGGCTTGAGGAAGCGCCCCCGAAGCCTCAGCTGGGTAGCAACCTTAGCATTGTGAGCCCTTCTTCTTCGCCCTCATTTCCTATCGGTCACGGTGTAACTGACCCTTTGGCTCAGAATTTGATCTATCACGCAGCCTTTGAGCTTTGAAGTATCAACGTTATCCTCATACCCCCCAACCCTATTAACAAAGTACCTGATATGCTGCCATATGTCTCGACGGCCTATACTTATGCCCCTCCTCTTACCCTACCCCTGTACTGTTCTCATTGATCTTTTCCTTTCTCACTTGCATAACCCAAGTGTATCATCACCCGTTCCTATACCTATTCCTCCTGTTTCAGCCTTTCTTCCTTGGACGCTTCTTTCGGCCACATAAGGTCAATCCCAGTAGTACTACGTGTATCACCGCAAATCACGATTATCCGATTGTTCTTGTTGTAACATTCACAAAACACAAATGTGGACCACGTCTGCCTACATATCTTATGTTTCCAGGCCTCCCACGTGGAGGGGGCGCGGATTGATGTGGTAAGCTTGGTGGCAGCCGAAGATATCGATCTTGGGGGCGCTCTCGAGTCTGAATTCACGGCATCTCTTGGCATTCATCGATATTCCTCGGCACACTATTGAATCCTTCCCTCTCTTGGCTACGACAACATGCTCATCCTCCCTCGACTGAAGGTCTCGGTCTTCATCGCGGTTTTGTTCTTGCTGTTCGGAATTTCCTACCTCACTCTCGACTTTCAAACGGTGACAGAAACGTTCTCAAGCTCAAGCTCGATCAACGTCCCCTTCATCCCCTCCGGCGAACCACAGATCCTACTCGTTTCCGCGTTTTACCCCCTGGAAAAGTCGAAGCACACCCACAAGGAGTATGGGCAATGGATGCAGTTATACCTTTCGAAAGTCAAGACCCACATCTACTTCTTCGCGCCGCCAGAGATAGAGGGGATGATTCGCAAACTTCGAGGGAACCTCCCCATGACGCTGAACACCACCTTCACGACCCCATTCGATATACCCCCGCTTAAAGGATTGGAGGGCCGTTACGCCGATATGAACAAGATCGATCCGGAAAACGCGTACCATTCTCCGGAACTTTACGCCGTTTGGTCGTCCAAGACTTATTTCTTGCGGGAAGCCCTGCTGAACATGCAGTCGGCGGGGATGAAAGTCGAATACGCGTTTTGGAACGATGCGGGAAGTTTTAGGCTGAAGCAGGATTTCGCTTATTGGCCCGACCTTGAAAGGGTCGATGAGATCTTTACCCAGGGGGCGAATATGTCGAACATGCACAAGGACGAGCTGTTCTTCATGCCCATGTGGGACGTCCCCAAGGAACCTTTGAGGAACTGGACTCCCCTCGAAGGGCCGAAGGAATACGAAAGCGCTATTTCCGAAGGTCAGTTCCTTGGCGACACGATAAATGTTTCCATCTTGCCTGACCAACCGGGTCCTACCCCTCCTTTGTAGGCTCGTTCTTTGGTGGTAGACCGAACGTTATCCACTGGTGGTATAAGACATATTGGGCGTAAGTCGTGGCTACTCCACTCGCTCCGTTCACACGATCGCTAAAACTGGCTGACGACCGTAGTTACCACGACTACTACATCTTCAAATTGAACAAGTTCGCCGGAAAGGATCAAGTGGTGTTCAACGGTCTCTTCATGCTATACCCGAAACATTTTATCACCGTTTGGCAATACGACTGGGAGTACGACGCCTTCAAGAACGCGCCTGAAGGTCCGTTGGGCGAGTGCGGCGGGACATGGTGGTACTTTCAATTCTTCGTCGCCAGCGCCTCCGAACGAGAACACATGAGGAGGATTTGGACTCCATCGTATCGCACGTCTCCAAAGTTCCCCGATCGGCCTCCCGCTATCGACGGGGAAGAGTCCAAGGCGTGCAGAATGTCTAGTGTCCTCTGGATGGATGATCTGATGCGCAGGAAGTGGGGCAGCGATTGGCAACCTCCCCATACTTCTGTTGACGTTGATCAATCTTATCGAGATTGACGATTGTAAATGACGGTTGCAGTACTTTTCTCCCCCCCCCTGTTTTCTTGGTTTTGTAGAATGTCCTGTTCTTATCCACGCTATCAGATGTTGTCCTATCTACGTGTCTCCGAAACCACGCTCAACCACCACCAAGGCTCGACTCGCTTCTGTTTGAAGGCGTTCCCGCCGCAACGAGGGGTGCGGTCTGAGGTTGATGCGGAGGTGGGAGCGAAGCAATCTGCTCCTTCTCTTTCGTCATCTTGGCTTTCCGCGTCGCTGCTAGCCTCACGTATGCGTATCTCTGGAAGTGATTCAATGACTGGAGGAAGAGAACCCCGACCTGAAATCCCAAGGGGATGAGAGAGGTAAGAGTGGAAGGAAATACGCGAAAATCAGAAAACGTACGGGATATTGCCTCAGTTCGTTGAAGATATCGACTGTGCATTCTCGGATGATCTCTTGCGGGTGTAAAAGCCCTAGACTGAGCGGAAGGAGACCACCTTGGTGTGGCGGTATTAACGCGAGCAGCTAGCAGCCAGAGGTCAACGATACAGTGTAAGAAGAGCCTATGCAAGTTGTTTCTACCTCCACCACTTGATCGTAATTCTGGAGGTTCTCAGCAAAAGTCCTCATCATCAATTCAACCTCCGCGTCTGCCAAGTTCTTCCCGTGCCGTAGTCTCGATAGCTGATGGTAGATATCGACCCCATGAATGGCATCGGTCACAAGGGATTTTTGAAAATCCTTCGAGAGCGGGGCACTGGGGGTCATAACTTGCCAAAAATGGTAGGAGGAGAAAAACGCACAGGTTCCCAATATTCACACATCTTCGTCTGCTTCCAACCTTCGATCCGACTAGCGTTAGCCTGAAGTTCACGAACTCCAGCAGGATCGTCAAGAAAGGGAAGACCCGAGCCCAACCGCGGTCTGTCCCCACGATCGGCAAAACTCGTGGTCGACCAGCCCAACTTTGTCGACCCGTTAACTTCCTCGTCGTAGCGTGCAGCCAACCGCACGAATCGCCAAACGTAATCAGTGAACCGAGCCCTGACGAGGCTCTCGCCGAAGTGGAACGAGATGGCTGATGTAATCTAAGGCCAAGAGTGAGAATTGGCGGACACAAGGAACATTACGCGCGCGGGAATTGGAAGCTCACATCATCCATGAACATGTTGTCATAGTTTTCAGACTTCGAACTGGAGTGATCGGACCGCAGCTTTCCGAACTCTTCCTCACTCCCGATAGAGGACTCCGCTTTCAGAGTTCCCGTACGGCTGACCAGTTGTGAGGCGAGTGTGGGAGGAGGGGTATGGGGATATGTCGTTGAGATATCTTTCGAGACCACCATTCGACCCGTGCTGACATCACACAACAGGTCCCACGATTTAGAACTCTCAAAAATCAGGTTCGTCACCCCAGCGATATACCCAGGACTTCACAAGAAAAGGAGAAGGTGGTGGCGATCAGTAATGAGAGCCTTCATGGAAGATAAATACCACCGCATACATACATGGATTCCCATTCCTCTCTGTTGGTCAGGTGTGCGTAGGGGAAGGCACGTTCAACGAATCCTCGCAAAACCGCCCCACACCCAGATCCGAGCGCACAAGCGGAAAGGACGTAACTGGCGACCTGACCCGCCGGGCGATTGTGACCCAAGAACACGATCCGTTTCCCCGTGATCAGCGCATTGAACAAAAGAATGATGGGGCATGTGAGCGAGCCATTCGTATGCAAGTGCGGATGATGTGGTCCAATGACCGTCACAGTCGGTGTCGAAAACGTCTGAACCAGCTGTATCAATGAGTACTGGAATAGGATTTCCGTCAGCCGTCTAGGTGAGCCCATGGAAGCAAAGAAAAACCCGTACATCTCCAACTTCTTCGGGGAAAGTTGACAACGGCATCTTTATCGGAAGTTGGTGCCCCTTATACGCAATGGTAGTGGGAAAGAAATGGGTGTCCTTGATTCCATGTATCGGATCCCCCAGCGTCATATGAGTGATAGTCCCGCTTCCATGAGCATTGCTCGACGAGGTAGAGGAAGCGTCTACCGACTCGCGTTGTCTTGAGATGCTGGGTGGGATCTTCATAGGTTCCTTGTCTTTCCCATTCATCGTGTGATCCCCGCCACCTTCTTCCCCAACCCAAACAGCGCTTCCACCAAGCGAAAACGAAGAATCTGAGGGGGAGTATTGTCCGAGAGTCGATCCTTGTGATGGAGTCCCAGCCTGCGTTTGAGATTGACCGCCTGAACCGTGAGAAGAAGTTGATGGAGGTGCTCCTCCGTCGATAATGTATGAGGAATTGTCGTCCTTATCTTTGGATTCCCTAGGCCTCGCAAGGATCCCTTCTTCGAAGCTTAATTTGGAGTCGTCCGATCCGCCGCGACTGTGTCTGAATTTGGATGGAGGCGGTTGGTTCGCCGCGGTCGCGGTGGGCGGGACGGGTTCTGGAGGTCTGAACTTTTCGACGAAAACATCTTTCCGCTCGGAACAGCGCATGATCAGTTTCTCGTGCCGTGTGAGGACAGGTGCACCGGATATGTCCATGGAGTTCACGGCGTCGAAAAGACGGGAGAGGCATTCTTTGGAAGGGTCGAGAAAGTAATCGTCGAGTGCCATGAGGAGCACAGGCTACCACGGACCAATGCCGTTGAGTTCCCCAAGCGGCAATCCAACTCATAAGGGAGCTCACCTTGAATATCTGGATGAACGGATGTCTGGTACAGATCGCCATGGCCTTTACAAGCGCACCTCTATCCACGAATAAACATCAATCACTCTGCTCACGTAACAAACGAAAAACATCACAAGGGATTGGACGAGACTCACCTCGGCAGGGACTTGTCCTGTTTCGTCCTCACCAGATTCAACACATACAACAACTCCGGTTTCGACTCCGACCGGTCCTCATCTCCATCCTCTCCATGACCATCCTCCGGTGTCTCCAGCGCCAGCACGGGCGAGATGGTGTTGAACGGAGTCTGGTTCAGGAAGAATATCGTCCAATCTTCTAAATGCTTCTCCGCTCCGTCCGGGAGCATCAAATTGGCTAGCAACCTGTTAACACAGAGACCACATTACGGTCGTTTGAAGTGGGTATAGTTCAGAGGCCGTTTCGTTCGAAGTATTATGATCTGATTTGAGCAGTTCAAGAACGCGGACGCACCATTCATCCGTTCCAAGCGGTTGGGGAAACTGATATGTCAACTGGGCACCTCGAAGGATATCAAATTCCGCGAGGAGGACGAAAGAACAGTGTTGCGGATCGCTCGCCATTTCGCGGTTTTCGTTTCAGCCTCCCGCTATCGTTGTACCGTTGGGTGAAAATCCAAGAGTAGGTACCCCACCCGCTGAACGCGCGCAGAGTGGTGTCGGCGTTGTGACCTTCACGTTCCCACGCAGAACTCGCCCCAGTGCGCACAATGAGTCTATGAGAGAGCCTCCGGGGTGAGCGATGATAGAAACAGCGTGTACCTGTTGTAAGGGCTCGTGGTGGCAAATTGTCTAAACCGTGCGATCCGCTTTGAATGCGCCCGGACTTATGATCAGTTTCGGCTGTCAGGTCGATCAAGCAAGTCGACTTTGGCCCAACCATACTACCACTAGGTGGGCCAAAACCCACGGTCACTCAATACCATTCTACCGTCTCGTTATCTCGCTTCGGGCGGGGCCATGCGAGATCCACTTCATACTAAGTTACAAAGGCTCGTTCACGTAATCTGAATACTATTATGGAGACAATTACAAACAAAGCGTTAGTGCTAATCAGCGCGAGGAAAATGAAAGCATCCGCAAAACAATGTGACGGTCGACAATCGAAGGGGGGATCATTGCGAACAATCACCCGTCAAAAAGCAAGAAGAGCGCACGGCCAAAGAACAGCAAGAGAAGAAAACTCTAGACCTCATTCCTGATCATAATACTGAAACAACGTTCACAGAACGGTTGTTTATCCCTCTGGAAGAACGTGGGGTCGTCAAACGGCTTCTCACAGCTCTGCATAAAAACAAGCGCAGGTCAGGACACTCTGAAAGCCGAAGGGGGAAGCAAAAAGGCTACCGTGCAAACGAAACACTCCCAACACCACCTTCCGTCAAGCGCCTCAACGGCCCGCATCCCGTCTCGAATGCTCTTCTTGCACTTCTTACACTTGGGCATCCTCAACCGTACATGACAGTTCTCGCAATACGGATGCCCCTTGTACACTGTGAAGCCCACGTCTGCATCTTCGAATACCCCATCCCCCGCAAAACTCCTGTTACCCGATGTAGGGGAGGCAGGGGGAAGGAAAGGATCACCACATTCAGCGCAAAAGAAGTGCTGCTCGTGGTAAGTTCGAGTGCTCAGCTCGGGATCGTCGAGTGTGATGAACCTCTCATCTACGATGGCTGTGTGGCAGTGGTAACATCTCGGAGCATAAAGCTAGCGGGAAGGAATAGTGGTCAACTCAGGAGATCAAATGAGAGACGGGGAAAGGACCGACCTCATGATAGTCCAGATGGCAAAAGCTCCTGCCATCCTTCTCATACGAACTTAAATTCTCCAACAGTTCATTACACACGCAGCACCTGAAGCATCTAGGATGCCACTTTGCCCCCATCGCGCTGACAACTCTGCCCACAATCATACCTCCACATCCACCACACGAAAGCCCGCCATCACGTCTGATTGTTGGCAACTCCGCAACGCTCCTCTTACCGCCGTTCACTGTTACTGAGGGCCCTCCGGGATTGGTATTAATGGCTGGCCCATTCCCGTAGTCGTCGTCCGCGCCGCCGACATTGATCGATATGCTTGGAACGTTGTCGGATCCAGAGACGGATATCTTCGGGCCCGCGCTGCTGGTGTCCGCAACAGAAACCGCGATTCTCGGTCCGTTCGTGTCGTCATCCGAGTCTGATTCTGGGTTTGCGGGGAACGAAATCTTCTGTCGTTGTGGAGATTTGGCTTGGGGGGTTCGAATCGTCGGTACTGTAGGAGGCCTTGGCTGGTATCGAACTGGGGTGTTGTTGACGTCGATCGAAGGCACATCCGGAGAGGTGGGCTGTCTTCGCGGACTCTTTGAGGGAGGTTGCTGTTGTTGGCGAACTGGTGAGTGCGTCCTGGACGAGAAGCCACTTCCATACTGTTGGTTCGGTGAAGGTTGCGGCTGAGACTGAACCCGAGGTTGATGAGGGAGAGTCTGCTGCCTCGCTCCTCCTCTCTGCTGAGATTGCGAGCGCGAATGCGAATCTGCAAAACTTGTCTTCGTAGGTTCAGTAGGTTGCCTTACGGGTACGCTCCCCGTTCTCTGGTGGGGGTCTCTGGAAGAAGCCGAAAACCCCGACCCAGACGCTCCATTTCTGTAGCTTTCCATCGCCGCACTGAATGAACTAAAGTTGCTCGACGCGACAGATGAGGCGGGGGAAGGGCTCCTCCTCAGGGAAGGGGGAGGTGCGTCGTCCAAATCTAGGTCTACGACTGACCTCCTCGCATCCTCCCGAGGACTGAATTTCGAGCTGGAGTGATGCGGCGAGGTGGTATTCTGCCGGACTGGATTTCTGTCGAACGAAGATGTAGGGGTCGATGAATGAGATGGGTCGACGCGGTTGCTTGGGATTAGCGGAGATGCTACACTGTGGGCTCCATTCACGGTATTCACGGTAGAGTTGGGATGTTGGCTCGTTGCAGGAGTGCGGGGTAGTCTCGGCAAATTGCTGGGCCAGCCAGAATCCGATTTTGTTATGCCGCTCTGGACTTGCTGAGGCTTTGGTGGTGATGAAGACCTCTGGGCGTGATGGTAATCCAAAGGTCGACCTCTACCTTTGTCCTCTCCGATACCCATCGTCGCCATCTGAAGGGTAACGGACTGAGGAGTTACCGAATTCCGGTTCAGAGCTGGTGGTAAGGGGGAGGCAATGGTGGTAGTGTGGTTCGCCGGAGGTGGTCTTGGCAAGCCCTGAGACCGTGTTGGGGACGGGTTCCTGGCTGGGCTTTCGCTCCTGGCAAAAGGAGAAACTGGTGGTACGCCCTTGGTAGGGTGTTCAGTCCTTACAGGGCTGGAACCTCGACTCCTCATGTCATTCAGTACATCCGTCTTCGCCTCTACACGCTGGCTGAATCTGGACCGCTGCATCTCCAAGATTCCATATTGTGGGCTTGGAGTCCTTGCAGGGGGCTGCCTGCCCTTCTCTCCACTAGAAAGCTTGTTCGGGCTGGGAGGGCCCCGGCGTTGGTTTGGGACGGGATCAGAATATTCTTCTCTGCGTGTGGCAGGCTTGGGGTCGTACGTCTGAGAACGGGCCGGTTTGGAAGGAGCTGGGACCGTGGATCGATTCGAGAATCCGGGTCCGGAGGTGGAGACGGTAGAAGCGTTGCTGCCGAACCGGCTGTGGTCAATTTTGGCGGAGGGTTGAGACTGGGTATTGGGATTAGACCGGGGTTCAGGATCTGAACCGGTATTCGACCGCGTAATCTCTGCACCCCTCCTCTGGTGTAATGAAAAGGCGGAGGATGTTTGTGAAGGCGCGGGTTTGGCAGGAGATTGCTGAGCTATCGTTCCAGGAATGGGAGGGAAATCCTTCGGCCTAGTCGCACCGTTGGTTCCTGGCTGAGGTTCTGACTGAGGCTGGAATTGAGTCTCAGGTGCATTCCTCGTCCCAAAATCAAACGAGCTTGTAGGCTTCCGCGAGATCCTCGCTCCAGGCCCCATTTCCGACTGGGAGGGCGATATAGTTGGGAATGAACTTGTTGGGGGATTGGAACTTGAGAACGTATTTGTGTTTGGTTGCGGCGTGTTAGTAGCCGCCGAAGTGGTTAAGGGGCCACCTGCAACAGTATCCCTCCTCTGAACTCCGTATTCCCTAGGACCACCTTGTAAGTTCCTTTTCCAATATGGCACGAATGGTTTTCCGGGAGCAGTCGCGGGTGGCAACGCGATTTCCTTTATGGATGAAGTGCGGGAGCTTGTGCTAATCGTGCTCATGGAACTTACCGGCCGATGGATTGAGCCGGAGTGGGCATTCTGTTGGGTGTTTAAGGATAGTGGGTTGGCCTCGGTGACTGAGTGAGATGCCAGTTGTGGAGGCCGTTGAGGTTGCTGTTGTTTTACCTGCCGCTGTGGTGTGTTGTCCGTCATGGACCGGGAAGCAATGGGTGGTTGTATGCTCTTTGTTGGGCTAGGGGTGCGAGACGTGGGGATCGGAAGCGGTCTCCCTCTATTGGGTGACTCTGACCTCTGAGACGGAAGCTGGCTGGGTATCTGACCAAACATGTTGGTCGGCATTTGGCCAGGTATCTTAGCAGGGACGGGGGGACCAAAACTGGATACCGGTTTTGGAGGAGATGGAGAGCCGGCAGAATACGACGGTCTATGAGCTAGGGCCTGAGGCTGGGGGGACATCAAAGGACCTGGACTCGGAGGAGGCATGATCGGGGTTCGTGCGGGAGACACAGAGACAGTAGAGGGGTGTCTGTACAAGGTATTCTCCGTAAACGAGGAAGTAGGGATCTGGATCCTAGAAGTTGGAGGCGTTGATTCCGGCCTGTATCGTTGTGGAGGGGGAAGGGGACGACCGGGAGAGGTTGCCCTTGGGGGAGAAGGGGTAGAGACGGACGTTATGACATTCTGCTGGGGGAGGTAGGCGTAATGAGGCCTAGGGGATGCGGTGGTTTGTTCTGGAGGGGCTGGGGTCTTGACTCGTGCCTGGAGAGATGGGGGGATTTGGGTGGGTGGGGTGTATCCCTGTGGGAGAGGGAAGATCGACTGAGGTGACGGTGGCGGGCGATAACTCTGTTGGATCGGAGGTTGGGGTGATCTTGGCGGAAAGACAAAACTTTGGTTGTATTGAGGAGAAGGTGGCGGTCGGTTGAGCTGTCGGTAAGCATATGGCTGGGGCGATGGATGAGGAGACGGCTGAGGGGACGGAGCGTATTGCTGGTACTGCTGGTTCTGCTGAACATATGCCTGGGGGTCAAATATTTGACCAGGCTGGCGGGCATAAGCCATTACAACAATTCTTTGCAAGAAGGTCAGATAAGATTTGTTACTCGCATTCAAACAGAAACAAACCAGGTTGAAGGGATAAGTATCGACGAGATCTCAGAGTCGGAGTGGGTCGCTTCCCTTCCTGAATCCAAACTCGCTTTCCCAAAAAGGTACAAAGTCGCTTGCTATTCGGCACGCCCGCTTCATGCAGAAACCACGCTGTCGTCGCATAAATCGCATCCCCGTATCGCAGTGCATCCCATCCTCTAAGCTCTATACGATATATCCCGCACAACCTTCTATCATAACTGTCCGTCGTGGCATCCGACATGTACGACGAATTCAGAGACACGTGACAGCTCGATGAAGACACCGGTGACGTTTCGCTTGGTGGATACGGCAATCTCCGCAAGGACCAAGAAAGCCAACCGGTAATTGACGTCGATGCTTGCTCCCTTTTATACCCTCCCGTTAGTGCAGGGCCTCACCGCACTCCCTCTTCTCCTCCCACAAGGGACACCCCAATGTAAGTCCACGGTTCTCTCTTCCCCGCCTTCCCCTCACACGTTTCTCCCAGGTCCGAACTCACTAATGCCAAGAGCCAGTCCACCAGTCAATTTCTGACTGCGCTCGTTTTCAACTCGGCAGCCTTTGCTATACAAGTCGTAGCGTTCACTCTCGTCCGGCCCTACTTCCGAGCTATCTATGAGCCCCGGTCCTACATCCCCCTAGAACCGTTCGTGTTTCTTTCGGATGCACTTCCCCACACGGAAGTCTGATCGCTTACTGTTTCGGATCAGGAAACGCGTCCAACGTCTTTCTCAGAATATCTTCGCCTGGCCGCTCGCGATATGGAGGGCCGATATTGAGGATATTAAGCGTTTAAACGGCCTAGATGCTTACTTCTACGTTCGATTCCTCCGCCTGATGGCTATCATGTTCCTCCCCATTTGGTTTATCACTTGGGCTGTCCTCATCCCCGTCACGCTCGTGGGCACTCAGGTCTCAGGCCTGTCTGGACTTGACCGTTTTACGTTTGGAAACGTTGAAAACACCAAGCAGACCCGTTACGCTGCACACGTCGTCCTCGCCTGGTTTATCACCTGTATGTCACGTGCTCATCTCCTATGTCAACTTCACTAACACTCCTTTAGTTTGGATCTGGTACCTTATCAAACGCGAAATGTCCCATTTCATTACCGTCCGCCAACAGTTCCTTATCAGCAAAGACCACTCCACTTCTCCCCAAGCCAGCACTATTCTCGTCACTGGTGTCCCTCGTCGTTACTTGAACGAGCACGCTCTTGCGAAGCTTTATGCACACCTCCCAGGTGGGGTTCGTAAAGTTTGGTTGAACAGGTCCGTTCCGCATCTCCACCCGCGTTCTCTCGAGTCAACTAATTTTTTTTGCAGGGACCTCAAGACCATGCCAGAGGTTTACAACCATCGATTGAACGCCTGCAACAAACTTGAATCTGGCGAAACCACTTTGCTCAAGACTGCGGCCAAGATCCAGGTCAAGAAGAACAAGCAACTTGCAAAGAAGGCTGACGTTCCCGCTATCGTTCAGAGTGAAGAAAGCCTCAACTCCGAACATGACCTCAGCCTTGCCGACAAGCTAGTTCCCCGTGACCAGCGTCCCACCCATCGTCTACCCCTTGGTTTCCTTCCCTTTGGCCTTCCATTCATTAGTAAAAAGGTTGACACCATCGACTGGGCGAAAGAAGAAATCGAACGGACCAACAATGAATTGGCCAAGATGCAGAAGGTTTTGGCAAAGGAGGTTGCTTCCATGACAAGGTCCTCTCGCATGTTCAATATGACCCTCCCAGAAATGGTCCAGGAACTCGAGAAACAGACGTATCAGCCTTTGAACTCTGCTTTCATCTTGTTTAACAACCAAATGGCCGCTCACATGGCCGTTCGACTTCTCACGCATCACGAGCCGTACCGTATGACCAAAAAGTACATTGACGTCGCACCGGGGGACGTCGTGTGGAGTAACCTCAGTATGAATCCGTACGAGGCCCGGGTCAGGACCTTGATCAGCTACGCTATTACTGCTGCTTTGGTGAATTCCTTACCCTCTCGCCCGGTTTCGGGAGCTCTCATCCACGTCCCTCCAGATTATCCTATGGGCATTCCCAGTTGCTTTCATCGGTAGTCTCTCCAACGTCTCAAAGTTGTGCTTGACCTACAGCTGGCTTAATTGGATTTGCGATCTCCCTCCCGTCGTCGTTGGCATCATTGGTGGTATTCTTCCCCCTGTTCTGCTCGCCATCCTCATGGCTGTCCTCCCCATAATCCTCCGTCTCTTGGCACGCTTCGAGGGCATCCCCAAGCATACGGATATCGAGCTCAACTTGATGACTCGCTACTTTTTCTTCCAAGTCATCCACTCCTTCTTGATCGTTTCTCTCTCTTCCGGTATCATCGCTGCACTCCCCGAACTTGTTAAAGACCTCAGCGCGGCTCCTACGCTGCTCGCCAGGAATCTCCCATTGGCTTCCAACTTCTTCATAACCTTTGTCATCCTCCAGGGATTGACAGCCACCGCATCGGCGTTGCTCACCCTTGTCCCACTCGTGATCTACTACGTCAAGTTGATCATCCTCGGAAGCACCCCGCGGTCGATTTTTACGATCAAGTATACGATGCGCGATGTCCAGTGGGGCACCCTCTTCCCGACCATTACACTCCTCGTCGTGATCTGTACGTTCCCCTGTTTTCTCCCTTCTCCAGCTAAACTAATACTCTTTAGCCTTGGGATACATGCTCATCTCTCCCATCATCAATGGCCTCGCATGTTTCACGTTCTTCTTATTTTATCAAGTGTGGAAGTATCTCTTCACTTGGCAGCTCGACCAGACACCGGCCAGCGAGACTGGTGGTTTGTTCTTCCCCAAGGCCCTCCAGCATATTTTCGTGGGGATGTATGTACAACAAATTTGCCTGACTGCCCTATTCTTCCTCGCTCGGGACGAGAACAATCGCGCAAGTGCGATCCCAATGGGCGTTTTGATGATTGTTCTCATCTTCTTCACGGTACGTAGGACAGTTGGACTGCCACCCTTTTTATCGCTAATTTGTGCTCTGTAAAGATCTGTTTCCACCTTCTTATCACAGACTCTTACGGTCCCCTCCAGTCCGCCCTTCCGTTGAGTTTGTCAGACAAGACCTACGACGCGAGCCGTTCGGACCGGAACGAGGAGCATCTCGCACCCAAATCACCTGGGAAATCCCTCCCTGATCCCCCCAGGCGAGGCCTTGCAAATGTAGAGGACGGTGGAATCAGATCCGTTCCTCTCGAAGCCAAACCCAAGGACAAGGAAGCGGAGGAAGACGAAGAACTCAACGATTTCACTATCGAGGGACCTACAGACTTTGATCACCCCGCTTCTGTCGAAACGCAGAGGATTATCTGGCTGCCGGATGATGAACTTGGATTAGGTAAAGCCGAGGTGGAAGACATGAGGACACGAGGACTCCAAGCATCATTGGAAAAGGCAGAGATGGACGAGAAGGGCAAGATCAAGATAACTGGCCCCCCACCAGGTGGGCCGGAGGTTAATGTGGAATAGACGACCACTTCCTCCGCTTCGCGTAGTCTCCCTTCTCCACAATTCTACACTTCAATCCTTTTTCCGTTCTTTTTCTTGGTTCAAACGACTCTTTCTTCTCCACACACGTCACATCCTATCCCTTAACACACGAACGTGCCCTCTGTTTTGCTTATTCGAATCTTTCTGGAACAGTATCTTACTGTACCATTATCTTGTACATCTGCACTCGGCGTTATGATACCAACCTCTTTTGCTCCGCCCCATCCCTCTGTTTAATACTCGATGTTTCAACCTTTAGTTTTGGTGGGCCGGGCTCGAGATGGCCCAGTACTCTTCTTGAACCTTACAACGTGTAGCTCGAAGTACGCATACCATAGCGTTGGAGACACCACCTATGAACTGAGTTGCAATGCCCTGTCGGCATCAAAGGTTTCTTTCATCTGCAACTGCCATCAGTTTTGGGTTAAGTGGTTCCTACGCAAATACACCACCTGCTGGACGAGCTTGTCATCTGCGAGGACTCGGAGGCCGGTGAGCGCCAGGGCCTTGGAGATATTGAGACAGGCAGTATGGGCTTCTCCGGAAGCTGCAGAGAGAGCGAACGCCTTGGTATGGTTACCCCCATTCGATTCGATTGGAATAGCTATGAGTGGAAAGAACTTGAGCAGTAGTTGACAAGAAGGCGGAGATGGTACCAAATGATGGATGGATGCCTGGAAGCGCTGTGATCGTAATCAGAATCCTCTGAAGGAGACCACACCAGAACCAAGTTTACCATGCGTTACATTTCCCTAATGCAAGGAATCGTCAGCAAGACACGATACGTGTATGAGGATGTATGGGCACTCACGAAATCTGTCGATGCGGAAGCGATACCGTAGACTCGATCGACCACTCCGTACTTCGCGTTGAAGATCTTTTCAAACGCTTCCCCTGCAGCAGGCGACACTTGAGTTTCGCGCTCAACGTTAGAGGGAAAGGACCACACCAAGAGCCTTGTTCTGTCTCACTTCCGTCATTGACTTCTTCGGGTCCGCGTCGATCTCGACTTCACAATCAGTCGCTAGCGCAGATGCTCTGGACATGGCGTGAGTCGAACAAGTCGTGTGACAGAATGTCGAGAACACATACTCGAAGCACCTCCTGACGCGCTGCGCGACTTGCTGCACCTCATCGTATTGCGGAGAGCGGACAAGCCAGCTACACAGTGAAGGTATCGTTGTCACGGCGGGATCGGAGATATGAGCCAGGACGTTCTCACTTCATCTCGGCATTATCAGGGATCACTGTCCGGGTAAATGAAACGGCGGGAGTGACAGGGTGGGCTGTTCCTTACCATTTGGGGTCCAAGCCTCGCCTTTGAATGTTCCGTGGACTCGAACGTGAGGTCGCAACTGTTGACGCAGAGCGGCGATATTATTGTATGCTAAAACGGCTGCGTCCAGCGCATTTTGGCCTTCCCATGGGCTTAAGGCGGCGTGTGCACTTTGGAT
>Ga0307514_10002007_pt1 | contig 22092 bp, 27 predicted proteins | sample 16_EM_MG_FD_203088 | JGI IMG/M metagenome (GOLD analysis project Ga0307514, IMG submission 203088) | Populus trichocarpa ectomycorrhiza microbial communities from riparian zone in the Pacific Northwest, United States - 16_EM | ecosystem: Host-associated > Plants > Roots > Unclassified | place...
ACAGACTTTGCATGAAAGCCTCCAAGCCAAATACCACTGATGTGCGTCGAGGTAGTAGGATAATTAGCTACCTACTGGCAACACAAGATGAGGAGATAGCACTAGGAGAGTTGTACAATTCTTTACAGATGCGGGAGAGGAAAACCTGAAAGAGAAGGCAACAACTGGTGTGCTCGTGATGTGTGGAAGAAGCCCGCTGGGATGGACGGCGCGCAAACAAGATGTCACTACACTATCGTCAACAGAAGCCGAGTACATTGCAGTGGGCGTCGGGGCACAAGACGCGATGTGGTTTGGAAAAATCCTGGAATTCCTCAACAGGCCCGTGTTATGGCTGAGCTGCACGCCGGCATACAGACCACGTAATGTGGTGGGTGGCCTAACCTACCCCGCTTTCCTATATATTCACCCTCTTGCACGTAGCTAGATCTTCAGATTCCTAACGAAGTTCTGTCTCACTGGGAGTTTTTCGTGGAAATATACTCTTTCGCACCCTTACGTGCGGCCAGTTAGGCCCGAGCCTAGTGGTTTAGACCTCTTCCTTCCTATATTCCGACAGATATGCCTAATCACCGGCTCGCCCCTAACAGCCCGCTGTGCCGAGAGTATGTACAGATAACCATGGGGCGTCTACACTGGCATATAATCCGGACTTCCACAAACGGACGAAGGACATCCGATGGAGGCATCACTTCATGAGAGAATACGCGAAGGAAGGAGACATAACAGTGCACTGGGTACCAGGTGATGAAAATCCCGCGGATATGCTGACTAAACCAGTAACAGGGAAGAAACTGGCTGCGTTGAAGGTGCTTGCGGGTATGAGGACGACGACTGGGCAAGAGTGATGGAAGAATGGATGGAATGGGCATTTTCACCCACGCACAGGATTAGAGGGGAGTGTTGGAATAACTAATCACGCTGGTGTGGGGAATATACCATGTGAGATGCCGTCGTGAGAGATGCTGTCGTAGGGAATGTGAGATGCCGTTGGGACGTGTCGTTTGGACGGGACGAAAAGGGAATCATCGGAAAGTGTCATTTGGGTGGTGCAAGGAGAAAACGGAATGAATGAATGAATGATATATGAGGCAGTGTCTTCGTGGTGGAGAGGGCAGTCTTCAGTCTTTAGTCTTCAGTCTGCGAACAGATTCTGTTATTGAATATATTCATTCACTTGTCTCCTATGGTGACCCAAGTGAGCCAGCTCTCTAATATCAGATGACGTGGAGATCAGTAAATTCCTACACCTTAGTATATTATTAACTCGCTCCAATATGGAGAGTACTGAAGAACACCTTATATTTCCAATGCCAAGAGTTCCACAGCAGGTTACGCTTGGCTACCCTTTTGGGCCAAAGTCCTGCGCCCAGGCCCTCGAAACGACCCAATGAAAGCTTAACATATCCAAGTTGCCTAATGCGGAAAGATAGACAGTGAATCAAATAGTAGTATAGACTTCTACGCTTCGCTCCGGTCATATCAGTACACTTACGATTATGGTTCTCATAGTAACCCCCACCTACCAAAAAAGGGCTGCATCACGTCCAGCAGCAAAATCAGCAAAACCAGCCAGCAGACTGGCCAAGACCCCCGCGGAACGCGAACACCACACCTGGCCAGGGCGATGGCAATCCATGGGGTCCCCTGCCACAGACCCATAGCAGAAATAATACAGTATGTGGGAGCAGATGGGCTCTTAGAGGGGATTGTACTGGTGTTTTTTAGCAGAAGTTTGGAGCTTGAGCCACTCGCGACTGAGAGGTCAGTGTCTCCTAGTGGAAGCCTATGACTTGAGGAAATAGGGGGAACGTGCTGTTGAACAACCGATGTCGGCTTTTCCATATCACGTCTTAATCACTCTGTTTTGATTCCTGCCTTTTCTCATTTGTTGGGTCCGATACAGAGTGTATATATGTAGTTTCGTTTTTTGTTCTGGGCTATTATTAGAGCCACAGACGTTCCGGACACACCTGCAGATATTCATTGATATGATACACTGGAAGTTTATGTCTAGCACAACAACTAACCTAGATATTGCTAATAGGCAGAGCTGTTAACAATCTTCTCAATTTTTTTTGGTTTGCCATTAGGTGGTAGGATGGAAGTCCAAAAGAACCGGATTCGTCGACATATCGGGTTGAATGTAGCAGCATTGAGAAGGGCATGATGTTCTTCGTTTTTTTTTCATTTTCATTTTCAAACAAGAACAGTGGGTCTTTAAAGTATTGGCGTTTTTGCTTACGAAGTGATTATTAATCTTTCTTTAAATTTCTTTTTTTGTAGTTTACAAAAGGAGTTCTAGTTAACAGCGAAAACTATTGCGCTCTCTGAGGGTGATTTTTCTCTCTGAACAGAACTCTAAATAAATACATGCGGAAAATCCCAGCGCTTATATCATTCGTCCATTCCAGCAAATTTGCCATTTAGGGATACCCTGTACTTTGCACACCATAATTTGCCATTTGTGGTCGCCGGTCGAAAGACTCACGTGGGTCCTCACGTGGATGCGGGGATGAGGGTAATTCCTACATTGTAAGTTGATTAGGCTTGAAGTTGGGTTATTATTGATTTTATACCCAGATATTTAGATTATGTTAAAAGAGGGGGGGAAGCCCGATGGTGTTGTGAAAAGAGTTGGTGAGAAGTGCGGTCTGGTAATATTGTGGCTGGTGCTTGGGCACAGTTTAGGGATATAAATTCAATATCTAGGTATATGCTAGGCACGTGATACATACATTTGTTGTGAATTAATTCTATATTCCAGTAGCAGTGGTGTTTGGGTGGGAAATTCTACAGCTCCACAAGTGTGCTGCCATTCAACCTTCTCGCTAGCAGGAGTCTATAAAATTGAAGAAACCCCCCCCCACCGTTAGACCTACCACAGCATCGACAGTCGTGTTTCACGGCAATCCCCAGATACCCGCCGCGTATCTCTCCTCCATACATACATACTATCTCGCATATCCAACCTCCAACCCCACCCCCTTCCAGATATATCCCTCCCCTCCGCATACTTCTCCATCTACCAGGTCCTATGGCGCAATTGGTTAGCGCGTCCGGCTGTTAAACAACCTTCTTCAAAACCGAGGGGGGGGTTCAGATTGGAATAGAGTTTAGCAACTACCGGGAGGTTGAAAGTTCGAGTCTTTCTAGGACCGCTTCGTTTTTGGTTCTTTGCTTGAACGATTTGGTTTATTGGTTTTTTTTGCGTTTTTGCTACTGACGGGCCCTGCGGGCAATAAGTGCTATATATCCCATAGCCATAAAGCTACTGTGACCAGCTACTCGTTTACTACGACTTGGTCTAGGTTGGCATTCGGGGTTACGAGTGGAGGAAAACCGAGATAAGAATATATCCTGGGTATAGTCTGGAGCTATTGCTCTTTTTGGGACAAACTCTAGATACATGCGAAAATCCAGCTTCGTCTCCTGTCACCACCCCATCGTCAGTTGTCACCGCTTGGTCAACCAACGATAGGGTATTTCCAACAGCATGACCCTCATGACAGGAGAAAGTACAGTTCTGTGTTTAGTCATGTATTCAATAATACCATACTTCACGTGATTTTTTGTTTTTTTGAGTCTATACGCCTTTTCCCCCGAAGAAAGCCTTAGGTTATGAGGCACCATCACGTGTTTTGGTGGAGCGTATCACTAAATCTGGCACGACAGATTGACGCTAGTCTTGTTTTGGCAGCCCGAGAGTCCCTATTTCGGAAGTAGAGTTTCGGCATGCATGGCGGCTCTGAAGGCTCCGATTGCAAGCATCGCAGCACCACGTCGTGCATACAGTCAGAGGATTTCGTCAACACCACAATCAACATGAACGTTAAGTACTTGACACTGGGTACCTGTTCACATACATATCATGGATCGAATGTTGGGAGAAACAAATGACTCATTACGTATTACATAGTTACATACATTCGGTAATGAAAGAAAGATCCGCTATCTGAAATCTGGATAATCCTATAACCATATCTTCCTTTGGTGCTGGTAACCACCCCTGTATTCAGAGTGGAAAAGAAGTTTCGGATAAAAAAAGCACATAGTATATCAAAAAAGTATATCATAAAGCTCGCACACTAGTGCATATATCGCGTGATTCTTAAATCATAAAGAACCCACCAAGGCTAGCTATGAGCAGGGCAGCTGCAACTCCGGTAAAGTTGACTGGCATTACATTCAATGCTGTGCCACCACCCGCACTGGTTGTGGAGGTTGGAGTCACTGTACCTGATGAGGTTGGAGTACTAGAGACAAGCTCCGTTGTGAAAGGGACATTGGTGACAAACGATGCAGATGGGAAAGCTGGTGGCTGTGTGGACAAGGTTGGGTTTGGAGTGAAGGTAGTGGTCACTTCACCCTGAGCAGGATTGAGGACACTAACTGACATGTTAGTGAAATTGCTTATACAAGAATGGTGGTGTGGTAACTGTACCCATCAATAATATAAACGATACCATTTGCAACCACAACACCTCCATCCTTCCCGCCAATGATACGGGCACCGTTGACAAACCAGCCACCTTGGTTCTCGTTGATAGTAAGCCCACCTCCCTGCAAGGAGGCCACTCGTATGTCCTGGGCCTGAGCTCCACTGATATCATAGATGGTACGGTTGACAATGTGGTACTTTAGCACCTCATCTAACTGCTCCGTACTGAGTCCAGTGGCCAAATTTCCAATGATTTGGAAAGCAATATTGTTGGGGGCAAAAATAGTGAGCCCAGGAGTATTATCAACTGTCTCACGCAATCCAGTCTTGACCAAAGCTCCAGAAAGTGCTGTAAGGTTGAAATGCGCTGCAGTCTCGGATAGAGTGTATGGCAGAGTCAAGACACTGTTCATGGAGAGTTAGGTTAAGTTATAGGAATCTATTATCAGACTGTGCACCTACCGGTCAATAATATGAATAACACCCTTGTTAAACGGAATATCGGCCCTCTCAACTTTTGCAGCCATACCAAGACCACTGTACAAAGTAACAGTACCATGATTCCTTCCCAGAACGACCTGAGGTGCTTTGTTGGCCAGATTTGCGAACGAGTTGTTCACCAAGAGAGTATCTGCAGCTGCCGTCTTTCCTTGAACAAATACAGAGCTCAAGTATGTACCATCCAATATATGGTAGGACAAGATGGCCTCAACGGTATCGATACTATTTCCAACCACAGGAACCGAGTCACGAGCGGTTGTATTCATCTTCTTGAGCTCGTCAAATGCCCCGTTTGAAGGAGCAACGATGGTGAGATTCGTTGGCCATTTCATAAGAATATCCACCAGAGCTGGCTTTGCCAGCACAAGATCATTCAACGAGGAGAGCTCAGGTGTAGACGAGAGAATAGAGGTAAGGTTTGGGGCAGCTGATTGGCAATTCACTGCTGTGAAGGCAACTGCAAAGAGGGGAAGAAAGAATAGCTTAAGCTCCATAACTGATATGTTGAGAAGGGAGATTTGCTTCGGAGTTGATTGATATTTGAGAGAGAAATATAAAACGAATGTGGGAACACAAGAAGTTTTGGTCAAGTTGTAAGAGTGAGTGTTATACTAGTTGATCGTATGTAAGGGTGGATTGAGGAACTTGATTTAGAGTAAGGGGGAAATTAAGAGGAGTATGTGGAGCTTTATACAGTCGGCCCACATCATTGGTAGGACGCAGTTAGCCTAGCTTAGAGGGTGCAATATAGCCCAGATCTGGTAACACACAACACACAGTTGATGAATTTCATACGGCTGGAGTACGACCACATCTGCTGTTAAGTCATGGAATATGAATATAATATAACACAATATTCACAAAGGGGGCCTGGCCAGACTGCCTACCGAATGCTCACCGTCATAATGTCCATGATTCCTCATCAAACATACATATATACAGTATAGAGGATTGTAAAAGATTAGTGCAAAAAATGATGCATCTGATGCCAATGCATTACATATTTACTGTACATATGCATACACATATGCAAGACTATTACTTACTACGCCACTTATAGGGAACCTTGTACTCCGCAGTCTGGTTGCAAATACCTTTCGAATGTCAACACGATGCACAGCCCGAGCACCAAGGTGGATCACCCAATACATATGTGCCAATTCATGCTTCCCTGGGGGAACAGGGATGGAATGTATTCATTCTATCATGATAGCCTGGTGTTTCTTCTGAGGATAGGGGGATCAAGCTTTGCCATTCCACTATCGATATCCTGATATTCACAAACCTCCGCGGCCGTGGCCAGATGCTCTCTGCCATGTCAGGGTCTACCTAGTAAGCCGCAGAGTGAGGCTGTAATTGGTACTGAAGGCTTGGGTACTGTAGTAGAGTTCGTGCTATTACCCCCTAGGTATAGGAGCAGAGACATCACCCACTCCTTCGGCTTTATATTGGCCGGCTCAAACCCAAACCAGACTAGGTAGGGGTTTGAGAGCTGGGTAGAACGTATTGAGGAACTGAAGTAGATGCGGATTATATGTATCGAGCAGCGAGACAGAGGCAGGGACCGAGAGCGACTTGGGCGGGACCAGAGTCGGGCGAGCTGGCATGGACAGGAACGAGATACCAAGAGCGAGATAGTCTGGGCTACGCTCGGAAGTAGAGTTCGATATATGTAGTTTGTATTCAGTAAACAACTAGTTACAGGAGTATGAACATACTGGTGTATTCGTGTATCTAGTTGTATTACGTTATATATTACTTCTATCCTCGAAACTGTGAAATGATATCCAGAATATAGAAATCTAGTTGGGAGCCTGCAGGTGCAAGAGTTAACCTCCCTACACTGCATAACCTCAGAGTTCCCCCACAAATGCTAATATCCTCCTTGGTCTTCACCTCCCCCCAAGGCCCAAACCCACCCTCAATAACTGAAGATGTTAACCAAGCAATCTTCCCACAAACATCAGCATCACCAAGACCAAAATAGTACGCAAAAGCACTATCATGTCCAACTTTTGGATCTTACAATGTTACAACGTTACAACAAAGGATATACCATCACGAGAAAAGCTTACGCACGAGAACCTAGACGCCCCCACAACAAAATCTGCCAAACAAAATGCGAAGGAATTTGAAAAAAAGAAAGCAAAGACAGTAATAGGAAAACCCAGCAAGCCCCAACTCCCCAAGCCCACCACTACTCCACCATACCTCTTCACTACATCCTCCCACATTTTCACCACCTACCTCCAGGGCGCAGGTTTCGTCGATCCCGCAACCATCCCTGAAGAAGAGTGCACCTTAGCCACCTCCCTCACCAATGGTGCCAAACTCGCCCTGCGGCCCCCAGCCCCTAACTCCCCCCTCCCAGAAATCGCAATTCTCCTCGCCCCCTCCCTCTTGAACCCTGCCCCACTCGTCTTCGGGCTCAGCACCCCATGCCTTGGCTCATACCCATGACTCCGCCCACCCACATTCTCTTTCTCTGAGACCGTCGACATCCGCCTCGCATGCCCAGTTTTAAACTGAACCGCTGTATTACTACCTTCCGGCGAGGAATGATGCGGGCGAGATCTTCTCGCCCTAGACGCAGGACCAGACATTCCTCCAGAGGAGACACGGCGCTTAGCTGATGCGGCCATGAGGGCGGCTTTTGTTGATGACCTCCATGCACGAGTTGCGTCTACGGTGTTGTTATCTTCCGAGTCTTCATAGATGGTGGAGGGGCGGGGTTTATGGGTATTGAGGAGGATACTAGTATCCGCTTCTGAGAGCGGGAAGTAATTTCGTCGACTTCGCGGGTTATTGGTTGAGGAGGCTGGGGTGCTGCTTATGACACCACCAGTGGTGGTGTTGATGTGGTTGTTGCTGGGTGAAGTAGGGCGGTTATAACTCTGTGACGATGAAGGTCGTGAAGGAAGAGGTGGTGATGGTGGTGGTGGTGGATTATCTCGTTGTTTTGACTTGCTCAGGAATCCCATTTCCATCTTACTATTTCTCCGTGTTGGCGGCTGATCCATTGCGTGACTATGTTTCTCGTGATGTGATTGATAAGAAGATTCTGAATTTGAATTATAAATTCGTGAAGATGAAGATGAAGGGTGACGATGTGACGCAGCCGTCGAGCGTGAGCCCGAGACAACATCTGCAAAACTCGAATCGGCGGTGGAATTGCTGGTGGAACCGGAAGTGCTTAAGTGATGCACTTTTTCAGCTCTGTGTCGCTTATTTTCCTCTAAGATATCCATTTTCTCCTCAGCTTCAGTCTCATCCTGCCATCTCACCCTCTTAACTTTCTTTGGGGATTTTTTGGCGAAAAGAACCGCCTTTATTTTGGGGGTGCCTACTTTGAAGGCACGTGGAGACGGCCGTACTAATGGAGTTGCGGAAACTCCTGGAACAACTTGTGCAAACGGTCCTCGAATTGGTGATGCCAGATTCATCAGTACGCTATTAGCGAAAACCTTCTTCCGGGGGGTGTCGAAGTTCACTCGAGGTATTGAGAAGTTTTCCTGAGAAAATGTGAGTTCGCCATTGGGTTTGATAATCTGTGAAGTTGCTTCTGTGCAGGTCTTCATGAGAGCCTGGAGAGTCTCCCTAACAGCATCCGAAGCGGAATCATCCTGGAGATTGAGCTGGTTGAGAGAGGCGACGGTCTCGAAATGTGCCTTTGATAGTACGCTGATTGACTTCGTCATATCTGCATTAACCTCTGCTAAGTTCTGAAAGAAGTCTCTCTCTATCATGGTCTTGTAGAGAGTTGCCTCAGCATTCACCGAGGCAATATCAGTATCTGTCACACCCTCTATGGCTTGCAAATTCCTAAGAGTAGCATCTAATGCCCTATCGATTTCCCTCTCCGCAGTGGGTCCTGATAGGCGGTGTTGCAACCCAAACCGGTTATTCTCCAGTTCCTGGAGGACCTTTTCTGCCTCGGCTCGAACTGTCAATAGGACTTTTGGTGGGGCCTCACCCTTCGAAAACACAGTATCAAATGCAGACATCCATGCTGTAACCAAAGCTATCCGGTGCTCAATAAGTCGCAAATTCTTAAAGTCCTGGATCCTAGTATCCCGCATATTTTGTGACTGCTCATAAGCGGTCTTCAACCTCTTTGAGCCCTCTTGAATCTGTTGCAATCGTTGGGTGTCCTGTTTCTTTAACTTATCCATGGCTTCCATTGTTGAATCATTAAGTTTCTTCTTGAGTCCCTCAACCTCCTGTGTGAGTTCATATATCGCCTTGACGTATTGGCTGACATGTCTGTTGACATTGATCATGTTCCTAGAAACCTTGGTCTTGATATTCTTGGCCCTATTTGCGTATTTGAGGGTGTTGTGCGTTTCGTCATAGTGCTGACTCGACGGACTCACACAGACAATCATAACAGTCTTGCAGTTCCCTCCTAGTGAGAATTTGAGCAATCGTGTGAGTTTCGAATCTCGATAAGGAACATGATTCCTCCTAGTTGGATCACAGAGTGCATTGATGCAGTTACCGAGGGCTATAAAAACCAGTCAACTCATATAGTACAGAATAGAATCCAAAGAAATCATACTCACCTAGTAAAGACCTGTTGATATTTGCACCCTCAAGCAACCTGTCTCCCCGATTTTTCGTCACAGATGCCCTCTCACTACCCGCAAGATCGATGATGGATAGTGTTGCAGCGGTGTGGTTCTCATGTAATCCAGACACCTTGTCTCTCTGATTGACGTTGATTTGGAGGACCGCATGTGATCGTGATGAAGTCGCATTGGCTTCTGTTGGTGACATTGTCCGATTTGTATTTCCCATCATAATCAGGTGCATAACCTCGTTCACCTGTAGTCACAGTTTAGCCTTCTCAAGGATATTGCTCAGGCCCAGCTCGACTCACATCCTTCGGGCAATGTGTGCTCAATCCTGCCACTGATATAGTCTGTGTAGAATCCTCCCTCAAAGCCAGTGCCTTTGAACTCCCCCCATCTACCAACAAGTCCCTGATAGTTTCATTATAGATTTCGAGATAGCTCATAGTTAACTCAATCTCTTTCTCATCCTTCATTGCCTCAATTCTCTCAAACAGCTCCGCACAAGTCAAGAAGATGATTCCAGGGTTCTGGGGGTTTCCACTGATAGTATGCGTCTTCCCACATCCTGTTGCACCATATGCGAAGACTGTAGCGTTGAAGCCTTCGAGAACACTACCAAGAAGATTGCGTGTTGTGCATTCGTAGACTTCTTGCTGGGTGACGTTTTCGTCGAAGACTCGGTCGAAGCCGAAACGCACATCTTTGACTCGTTTGCCTTGTGGAAGGATGGACTTTTGGAACTTGGCCATGGGGTTGTTCTCAGGGGGGTCAAAGATCCTAGGGATTGTCAACTACCACACCCACTATAGATGGATATAGAGGGGTAAGAAAGGGTTCCTGACAGCATTTGATCGTCGACGACTTTTACTATCCTTCTCAGCCCTTTCCCTGTGAGCTTGGGTGTAGCCGGCCCTGCCAGTAAGCCATCTCCAAAGAATGTTGGATTGTCATCAACAGGTGCTCTACATGGGCAGTTCAGTCAGCTCAGCTGTAGAACTGTCGACTACATCATGGTTTACTGACACCTGTGCAGCTTCTCTTATACTGAATGGACGTACTCGGACTACCCGTCATAAGATCTTAGTCCGTTGTAAAAATCCGCAATGCGAGGAAATGCTTGATGCCATACCAGTAACATGGATTGAGCTTTGTGACATGCTCGTATATAGCGAGGACCCCAACTCTGTCCTTCAGATGGCCTGTGCTCAATGGGTTTTTCCAACAACCACGTAGCTAGTCTGCGCAATTCAAACGGTCCAAAGCTGGTGTAACAACGCAAGAAGGAGAGGGGTTAGTGGAGGGAACGTAAAGTATGCAAGCAGCGATAGAGAGTGTCAAGAGTGCCTGAATCTAGTCGTGAAGTGGCAATGTTTGTTGTCGTTGTTGACTTATGCTCGAGGGAAAGAAGGCTGGATCAAAGCACTCCTTTCCATTGCTGGTCTTAGCTTATTTGTTTGCAAATATGCGTAACCAACAGGGACGCACCGTTGCGGTAGCAACCAGATAACCAAACACAAAGCGCAAATCAATGCCGCCTTGGGCATAAGTATCATAGCTCAGACTTGTATTTAGGAATGTAGCAAAATGGACACTTCAACTCCAAACAAAAGGCACCAGAACAGAGCCCCACGCTATGAGAGAAGAGGATGGTATAAAAAAGGAAAGCTGCAGCACAAAGAAAAAAAGAAAAAAGCTTGAACCACCACTGTCACAGCCTCACTATCTCCCCCGCTATTGCGCCGTTATACCGCCCAACCAAGAACAAAAAAAAGGCCCAAGTCCGCGCCAGCAATATCTGCCCAATTCCTGCCCTGGCAATACGTAACCAAAGCAATATCAAATCCCAACCAAAGACAAAGATCGTTACACCAATCATTTCCATCTTGTACTATCGTAATCCATCATCGCATATTCCATCCTTACTCGTCCCGATAAAACTTCCTGAACAAAAGATGCAAAAACAAATTCACATTGACTTTAGCCATTCCTTCGAATAGCATCATGAATTGGTTATTGTTGAATTGAGCCTACCATTCATATTAGCGCATGAAGTAGAAACCTTGGCATAACAGCATACCTGCAACAAATCATCCAATGGTATATCCATACTGCCTCCGGGAATAATCATACTTCCGAAACTCATCTCGAGCCGGAAAATACCAACCTCATCACTCTGGATGGTGATAGAGATAGCCCCCCATTGGCGCTCATGATAACCTTCCAGTGCAACCAATACACCTTTATCCGCAAGCGCTCGAGCAGAGTAATTGTAGCTCCCGAACTTGGGCACCTTTCCACTTCGCTGCAGCTCACGTATGTGGAAATATTGCCTTGTAAATGGTAGTATTGTGCGTCTTTTTCCTTTCTTGGTCTGCAGAGTTTGCATTGCTTGTTCGATGTAATCGTTATATGATTGTAACTGCCCTTCAAGGTAGGTTGCCTTCTCGTTGAGGTGCATGAGCGTGCCCCTCACGGTCTCAAGTTCCTTCTGGCGTTGGACACGACGACGATGTTTAGTGCGAATATCCACTGCGATGGCATTGAGAAGATCTTGATAGTGGTTCTTCCTCGTAATCTTCCCGGCCTGCTCCAGGCGGACAATATTTTCCAATGCCGTACGTTTGAGATCCGTATATGTCATGGACGAAACATCGGACAACGTGGTGGTATCCGCATACGCACCACGACGCTTTCCAGAGTGTTCCTCTTCAAGAAGCTGTCTCCACCAATCTTCATCTTCTTGCCTGACTGGCTTCACCAAGATCTCCATGAGGTCTCCGCCAGTCTGGACCCTGATGATGTAAAGGATGCATCGCTTGGTCTCCACCATCAGAGCCTTCATCTCACTATCTGGGTCCTCCACCTTCTGAAACCTCGGATTCAGATACAACGTAATTTCTGCGTTTGCCATAGTCCTAAGCTCAGTCTCATTCGCCTTTACTGAGCCAAGTTCCCTGATGATGTCTCTCAGCTGGTCCTCTCTGGTAGGTGACATGACATCGATTTTCTGTGCCACCATCCTGTGAATGGAGAAAATCTCGGCCATCTTCATGTACAAGGTGGGCTTCTGTCTTGATGTCAAGTCGTCGAACTCGTCAATCTCGAACTGAGATTCAGCTTCCTTAACCTCAATGACTGAAAATATATGTTAGTAAGAGTGGCAAGAGCAGCAATTGCAGTGGTTCATACCATCAAGGAAGATCTCATGCATCCTTCGGATATTCACAGCCACATACTCGTTCAGTGGTAACAAGTATATATTATCATGAGAAAATTGTTTCCCCAAGCTCAGCTGATTGAGCAGCTTAGACAACTCTCCCAGGTTTTTCTTCTGTTTCTCATCAAGAGTCTTTGCCACAATTCCGAATGTATCGGGGCCCACGATTGCAGGCTTCAGGTACTTCTGGTATACAAAGTGAACGACAACTTGAAGAACTGCATCGGGAGACTCATTGGGGAACCTTTCGCAGAGAGCTTCATATGACTGCCTGGCTACATATCGAATACCATATGGCATCTTTGGAAGCTGGTGATCTAGGTTATCAAGCACGGCACTGCTAAGATCACGGAGATATTGTAAGCGCTCAATGAATGTAGCTCGCGTCTCTGGATCACGAATAGCTTCCTCGCGGCCGATACTGTGCCTTCGGGAGCTCTTCTTTCCGGTGCGAAGTTCTTCATCGCCGATAGAGCTGTGATAGATCCTTAGTGGGTCACTTTCGAGGTTGAGATGGCGATCGTCAATTATGCGCGCTTTGAGAATGGGGATCAGCATATCCTTCAAAAACTTCCTATCTTTCGGATTTCTAGTGACAGTTAGCAGGAGCAAGCATTGTAGACACTCATACGGAGCTTACCGAGTGTAGCTGTGCAACAACTTCACCCAGAAAAAATTTCCTCTCAAGAAGTCCTGCAGCGTTGCACACCTGTCTACCTCCTCCTTGATACTCCTAGTGATCAACTTCAGCAAGTAGTATTCTTCCCGTCTCTTTTGTGCATATCCAAATAACCCCATGATGAGATTCTCGGTCCTTTTCATGTCCTTTGCGGGCGTACCCTGCTCACGTACATTTGTAAAGAGCCTTGCAAGGTAGACCGGCTGAGTTTGGAGAGCAAAGAAGAGCATTTGATATAACTCCAGTTTCCTCCTTGAGTTCTTGTTGAGGGCTTTAAGGTCGAATGGATCAGAGGACGCAAGGTCGACGTTACTCAACAGGCCCCCAACGTGTCCAGTGAAACGCTTTTGATGCTTGATAACTTCATCCAGGGTGATCTTGTTCTTGACCAACAAAGCAATCTTGATGTCCAATTGATCAATGTAGGTTTCAGCCTGCTCATTAGCAGTGACATGTTGTACGACATTTTTTCTGAGTCGCTCAAATTCAATCTCCTCATCAAAATCGAAGTCACTATCGTTGAGCAGGTGCACGAAGTTCTTGATAGTGCCAACAGGTGGATTCTTGCCTTCAGTCAAGGACCTATAGGCCTCTCCTTGTTGCTTCGCTCGTACAAAGCTTTGGATTTTGATGACTTTCTGCATGTTATCATTATAGAACTTCAACTTATCCTGGAATTTCTTCCTCTGCACCATTCCTTTAGCACACGCTTGTAACACGATGATAGCGTCTTCCTCATCCTCGAGATAAGCAATAGTATCTGCAAATTGGCCACGAACGACAGCACCCCGGAAGTGGGCTTGGAGCCTGGCAACTGATTCTGAGGCTGCCTCCAGTTCGGCGAGGAAAATATCATTGCGTTTCCGTGCGAGATACCCACGGCATATTCCCTGCAATTGCACCACTGAGTCGAATTGACCATCCAGTTCTGTGCGTGTCGACTGGAATTCCTTTCGAAGAAGATACCCCTTGGCCAGTGCTTGTAAGTCGATGATATCCTCCTCCGCAATTTCCAATAGGTCCAGTATGTCTTCATACTCATCCCTAGCTAACCAGCCTCTAGCAACAGCCTGCATTTTTATAATGCTGGGTAGCAAGCTCTCCAAGTGGTCCCGCTTTTCGTGGACGTCCTGCCGGATAAGCATTCCTTTTACAACAGCCTGTAGCCTTGTCCAAGTATCCTCCTTATCCTCAAGTGCACTCTTATCCGCACCCACTGCTACCCGTACTAAGAAACCTCTCACACCCGCTTGCAGTTGGTGAAGTTTTTCATTATTGGCAGCCTGTAGCTCTTGTTTCTGTTCCTTCATGGCTTGCCTCACGAGCAAGCCCCTAGCCGCTGCTTGCAATTCCTCAATGGCACCACTAGCGCCATCCGAAGTCAAGGCGTCTGCATCCTTCTTCAAAAACTTCCGAAGCAGCATACCCCTGGCCTTTGCTTGAAGCCGTACGATCTGGCTGTCCGTCGATTTAGCCTTCAGTTCTTTAGTGTCCTTGTTGAGTGATTTCCTCAAGAGAGCACCTCGGGCAAGAGCTTGTAGCTTGGTGACCACGTCCTCACTCTGATGAGCCTGGGTGGCTCGAACTTGTACTGAGCTACGTGCCAAAGCCCCACGTATCGCAGCTTGGAGGCCAACAATTTCTCCCGCAGCCTTTGTTAGCTTCTGCTGCTGCCACTTGGTCTCCACTCGAACCTTGTTTCCCCGGTATCGTGCCTGTAGTCGGATGATCAGTCTTTCATTTGCCGTAAAGCTTCTCAGCTTAGCCTCAATAGCTTTTCGGATGAGGTAACCTCTGGCCACCGCTTGGAGCTGAGTTTTGTCAGCACTCTTACCTTCCACACTCTGGGTTCGAATAGCCTACCTCCTTGGCCCATGTATTTCGTTCCATATTATACGCATAACTCATCCTGGTGAACATGCCCCTGATGGCAGCTTGTAACTGGATAACTTCGTCCTCATAACTCCAGAGTTCTTCCACTGTATCACCCAGCCTAAGGCGAACCAAAGCACCCCTGGCAGCACGCTGCAGCCGCTTGATAGAAAACCCACACTCTCCCAGCTCTCTCTCAATACGCTCGTCTTCAGTTTCCTCTGGTTCAGGCTCAGGCTCAAAATGTTTGTTGACGCCTCTGAAGTTGGGCAAAATGACACCAGCCTGATCCAGGCCTTTCTGGGTATTCTGGATTTCTGCTTCTGTGAACTCCAGTTTACCCACGAGGTTCCCGATGATGATTTTTGTTATACCGAGTCGGAATAACAAGAACGACAAGGCATGGATGCAGTAAATGACTTTTGGTATATTCTTTTTATTATATAGATCCGTGAGCTCAAACAAAAAAATCTGTATTATTCTGTTAGTATTCGGTAATAATTCCACTCAATGACCCATACCTCTGGCAGCTGGACTTTCTTCACAAATTGGAAGAAGCGATTTATATTGTCCGAATGTCTGAATTGGAGCTTCTTCGCATCGAATATTCGCGGCACTAATTCAGGAGCAAATACCCGAACCAGTTTTGCCAACGTCACGCCGTCTCTCAGTGCCTCTTCGAGCTCGACAATGGCCGGAATAGGTTCCCCAATACATTCCTCCATCCATCTATAAACCTATCAGCTTCACGTCAATTTAGATACTAGTAAGTCCTCCCATACTCTTTGGCTTCACCAATGTGACACAGGTACTCGTATGCTTGAATATACTGTCTCCGTTTATCCATCCAATTCAGTCTGTCCCATGACGATAAGGAATCTGTCTGTGCCCGCTGTAGCCTCCTCCTTCCATGTAATCCAGCAACCTCGCCCCCCACCGCCTCATTGAACTCACTGGCTTTCCCGTTGGATATCTGTGACAGAGTCCGAAGATGACTAACACTGCTGTGTCGCATTGCACTCAAGTCATCCGGGATGGAAGTGTCGGCAAAGCTTATAGAGCGTCGATTAAATTCCTTTGCTGCATTCTGTACTCTTTTCACCGGAGAGCCTGGAGGTGACTTTGTTGGCGATGCCGATAGCGGTGAAGGAGCTGCCGGAGGAGCGAACCTAAAATGATCTACGCTGGTGAGTTTTGAGGCATCACCCTCATGATAAGAGTGGCGAACCGAGGTCCGTGGGGCGCTTGTTGTTAACCTGGGTCTCAGTGCTGGAGGTGAATCCCGGCCATTGCTATACGTCGAGGCTACCCGCGACATGCCTGTCGGTGGTGCCTGGTTGGTGTCGTTATAGATATCGGTATTATTCGCTTTGGCCGGACTGTTATTATTGAAGCGGGAGCTCAGCGATGATACCGATGTGACTGTGGCTGACCGTGATTCGGGAAAGTAGTTTGATACATATGATGAAGCGCTTGATGGCTGCCGTCTGTGAGGTGGCGGTTGGTAGACGGACATGAAGCAAGTATGTCCTGCTGCCTATATGGGGCAACGAATGGTGGGGTGTGAAAGGAACGAGTAAAGTCTGATTGGGCGGTAGGTGAGACACAACAGTGAACGAACGATTGTTATGTTTATTTTTTTGTTGCTTGTAACGAGGTACCTAAACAATCTACCTGAGGTAAGCTTTGTAAATATTGAACATTGAACCACGAGACTGGATCGAAATTGCAAACAGTCTTCCAGCCCACTCACTCAATGACGAAATCGGAGCCGGAGAAATGAAGCAGGATAAGTAGGTATCGGTAGCCCTGTGCCAGATGCTATGGCTCTGTTTCCAGCGGGTATGCTTGGCTTATGGCTATGCAGCAAAACCTGCGCAGGGAGGGGCGGTGGAAGGAAGTACTGTATGTACCGTACCTGTACTGTAAAGAGCGTGAGATCACAGAACAAATTGACTGCTTAAGTACTACCTACGACTGCTAGAAACCATGGACGAACGATCGATCCAAACCCAGCTGAGAACGAGCTGTGCATGATGCAGCTCACAGCTTCGCCCACATCTTATCTAATCTCATCTCGCAACAATGGAAACCCTGTCAAAAAATTGAAAATCTTGGCACCGGCTTTCAGAGGATACCCTGAATACTCTCCCCCTCTTCTTTTCCTTTCTTTGGACTGGAAAACCCTCACCCCCCGGATTCCCTTGCTCCCAGTCCCCCCAATTGTTATTCGATCAAGCTATTGCTTGAATATCTTTGGGCTCGAGCAATATCTCTTGTTTCCCCCGTTTCTCTCATATACCCGCTCCAATGGCCAGCGTTCTCGATTACAGGAGTGCCGTCGAGGTGCTCAAGGAGTACAAACCTGATGGCTTAGATGTCAATCAGCTTTTGGACCCCGACAAGAATGGAGGGTTGACGTATGCCTTGCTTCCTCGCTGTGTGCGTGGACTTGGTGCTAACATGCGAGCTCGACAGCTACAATGACTTCCTGATCTTGCCAGGATACATTGGTTTCCCCGCCAGTGATGTGGCTTTGGACACCAAGATCACCAAGCGCATCTCCATCAAATTGCCATTGATCTCGTCTCCTATGGACACTGTCACGGAAATCGACATGGCCATTTACATGGCCTTGCTTGGTGGTCTTGGTTGCATCCACCACAATTGCACCGCTGAGGACCAGGCCAAGATGGTCCGCAAGGTGAAGAGGTATGAGAATGGGTTCATCCTTGAGCCTGTTGTCATGTCTCCACAACACACCGTTGGAGATGTGCGAGCAGTGAAGGCGAAACAGGGATTCGCTGGTATTCCAATTACAGGTGATCATTTTCCCCATCATTTTGCAATCCCACCTTTATATGATGATCCAACAAATTACATATAACTTTCGTTCCACCGTATCGACGTACCAGTCTTGTGGAGAGCGTTTTTTGATCTGATATCAGTGCTTCTATATCGCTTGTTCACTACAAGAAATTACGCGGTGATCATAAGCTAACGTGGTTACAGAGGATGGTAAAATGTCTTCCAAACTCATTGGAATCGTTACTATGCGAGACATCCAGTTCCTCAAGGATAACACTATCCCCTTGTCCAAGGTCATGACCACCGACTTGATCACCGCAGCCGAGGGCATTTCCCTTACCGACGCCAATGTCATCCTTGCCTCCTGCAAGAAGGGCAAGCTCCCCATCGTCGATGCCAATGGCAATCTCACCGCCCTCCTCTCCCGCTCCGACTTGATGAAAAACCTCCACTACCCACTCGCTTCCAAACTCCCCCACTCCAAGCAGTTGATAGTCTCTGCTGCTATTGGTACCCGAGCGGACGACCGCCAGCGGTTGAAGCTACTCGTTGACGCTGGCCTGGATATAGTTGTTCTTGACTCTTCTCAGGGAAACTCCATGTACCAGATCGAGATGATCAAGTGGATCAAGAAGGAGTTCCCCCAGCTTGAGGTTATCGCTGGTAACGTTGTCACTCGAGAACAGGCCGCCAATCTCATCGCCGCCGGTGCTGATGGATTGAGAATCGGTATGGGTTCTGGCTCCGCCTGCATCACCCAGGAAGTCATGGCTGTCGGTCGCCCACAGGCTGCCGCTGTCCGCGCCGTCTCCCAGTTCGCTGCCCGCTTCGGTGTCCCCTGTATTGCTGACGGGGGTGTCCAAAACGTAGGACATATCGTCAAGGGTCTTGCCCTTGGTGCCTCTACCGTCATGATGGGGGGTCTCCTCGCTGGTACCACCGAGTCCCCCGGAGAGTTCTTCGTCTCCAGGGAAGGTGAGCTTGTCAAGGCTTACCGTGGTATGGGCTCCATAGATGCCATGGAGTCGCAAAAGACTGGTGACAACGCAGCCACTGGACGGTACTTCTCCGAGTGTGACAGGTTACTTGTTGCGCAGGGTGTCTCCGGCTCGGTCAAGAGCTCTGGTAGCCTGACTAAGTTCATTCCATACCTCCAGGCTGGCCTTCAACACTCGCTTCAGGATATTGGTGTTACTACAATTGCTGCCCTTCACGAGGGTGTGGACAATGGCACTGTCAGGTTCCAGATTAGGACTGTTAGTGCACAAGCAGAGGGGAATGTCCACGGTCTTCACGAATTTACTAAGAAGCTCTTCAAGTAGATGCGAGCTTAGTTTTCATGTTGGCATTGTTGAGTGTTATGTTTACGTTAAGGTACATGGTCAGGTGTTGCACATTAGGGTGGTTACTTGCCGGGTCTGGGTTTAGCTGTCATGATTTTTGATGACACCTAGTAAAACAATTGGGCTTTTGTTTCGGGTTGGGTCTGGCTGGTTTTGATTGTTTATATATAAGCTGCTCAGTAAAACAGAATTAGTCTATTGGTGTTCTGGTATATATTTTGAAGATGCTTACAATATGGTGATGGTGGTACTCTACCACCAGGACGTTTCTTGTGGCTGCCCAGCAAGTTCTAAAGAGTACCTACTGAGACTACAACTTCTCCATTGCTCCTGTCCGCAAGTAAGGTGTAATGTATTTGACCGGCACCCGGCGCACTACCGGCACTTCCGGGATGCATGTATTTAATTGTTTAAAAATCGAATTATCGTCTCAAATTGAAACGGGAGCTATAGTGTATACATAGAAGTCATCTACAAGTGCCGCCCTGGGGTGAGAATTGATATATGAGGTATTAAAGGATGGAAGATGGGAATTGGAGTATGTACTGTATGGACTAAAGATTGTCAAGATACGTTGAATATGATGTATTTTTTTTTTTTTTTGAGTCTATACGCCTTGGGAGCCTTAGCGGGAAAAAATACATATCCCGACGCGTATCGGGAAAGCAGGTCTAAATGCATATTATTACTAAGCTTTAGTTAGCTATATATATGTTATGAAACATGTGGTAAATTGGCTATAATACTCCGTATATACAGTACTAGTATATGAAGGAAATTTATTGAAAACATATCTACTCCGTACTCCACTCCGTATGCATTGTGAAGTACCTTGGTGGGCGGACGTCTTGCCTAAGTATGTACTGTACCTATGTGCCTCCAATTTTGAAACCTAGGCCGTGTGGTCAACGCCCTAGGTAGGTAGGTAGGTATACCTCGGATTAGGTAAGCTGGTCTACTGACTTCGTAACTACAGTGTATACATTTATTAATGTATACCATTTGCCAATAACCCTATATTAAAAGACCGATATATATGCAACATAACCCGCTCTGTATTTTTACTACTTCTCCTCCATTAGTGACACTGCTAAGTCCACATGTATTATTGTACCAAACATACCCCTCCCCACAAGTCAGAGAATATTTCCCAATTCCCATCTTCCATCCTTTATTTAATAATAATAATACCTCATACATCCCCATCCCCATCCCCATCCCCATCCCCATCCCCATCCCCATCCCCATCCCCATCCCCAGAACGGCGCACTTGCAGGTTCAGGTATCACTGACTTCTATGTACATATGTATACGCTACTATATAGGTAACTATCTCCCGTTTCAATTTGAGATTTTTTAAACAATTAAATACATACTGTACATCCCGGAAGTGCGTGCGTACCCCCCCTTCCTCCCCCTGCACCCTGCACCAACAACACGTGATATGTACTGTAATGTATGTACCAACTAAGTAGAATATCCCACAGCCTCCCTCCCTCATCACTTCATGCCAAACGTCATACATACAGCTGTGGGGTAATAAATAAAGTACGGGTTACAAGTAGATGTAGATTCCAACTACCTAGAGGAAGATTACATGCGGCAGGAATCAGTATGTAGTAGATAGAGTGCGAGTGAAACCCCCCCGTGTCACAGTCGAGCGGCATAGCAGTGGATGGCCATGGGAAACGGCATACTATAATCCTACGATCATGAGGGCAGCCTGTAACATACAAGGTCACCTGGTGAATCTAGATTCTGGGGAACCAAGGACTTATCCTAATGTACAAACAAATAACTCCAAATACTCCCCTCAAAACGCCCACACTCAAAACTCCATATACACCCAAAAAGCACCTGTGAAAACTCACAGCCCTACGCTGCCTGCTAGTACACTCCACCCTCCATCCTTCATCATCCACCTTGGAAACCTGATTACCCACCCACATACCTCGGTAAACACTCATGCCCACACCCCACCGCCGCACAGATCTCCATCTCTTCATCATCCCCCTCCACCTCTTCCCCCCAGGCTCTAGCCCTATGACTTTCCTTGCTCCCCTCCACCCCCTCTCCCCTATCTTCTCCTCCACCTCCCTCTCCCTCTGGCGCCTGCACTCCGCCGACTTTCCCACTCCCACTATCCTCCTCACTCTCTTCGTCCTCCTCATCCTCGCCATTTTTGTTAGACTTTCGGCGATGGCTAGCTTCGCCAAAAAACCATACCCTCAAACAGCCCTCGTGCCCACCATGCCCACAAACTCCACACAAGACCCACCTCCCAGCCACCCCTTTCCTGCAAATAACACAGCCATCCTGAATTCTCTTGCAATTGTCACACCACCTTAGTCCCCTCCTCCCCCGTTTATCTCCCCCACCCCCTTCACCAAGTACAATGCCCCTCCCACACCACCCACAGCTCCCGCTAATATGTGTGTCTGTCTGCCCCGCCCTCCTCACAATCCCACTCCCTGTATACTTCCTCACCTCCGCCGCGATGGCCCACATCCGTTTCCGTGCTAGGAGGGATATATACCCTTCTGTCCAGTCATCGACTGCGCGCTTTGGGAAAGTATAGCAGGGGTAGAGGAGATTGGCTAGGGTCGTGAGGAATTGTATGTCGCCGTGCTTGGTGTAGTAGATTTGGAGTTGGGGTA
>Ga0307514_10002008_pt1 | contig 22074 bp, 18 predicted proteins | sample 16_EM_MG_FD_203088 | JGI IMG/M metagenome (GOLD analysis project Ga0307514, IMG submission 203088) | Populus trichocarpa ectomycorrhiza microbial communities from riparian zone in the Pacific Northwest, United States - 16_EM | ecosystem: Host-associated > Plants > Roots > Unclassified | place...
GCTGACTGCATAATTATTATGTATAATCATAACCCTACCGAAGTTGCCGCGCAAAAACAAGATAAGCATGCCATTGGGCCGGGTCAATTTGGGTACGTTTCCCCACTGGCAGGTGGGCCCTATTCTTGGGTTTACTTCGGATGGCTGATAGATACTGCATGCAGCGTACCATGCAGCCATTCAGCTGGACAGGAAATATTAGCTGGTTGTGATGATCCGATGAATCGGGTTTGTTTGCCGTAGGCCCAGTAACATTTCCCACCCCTGGCTTACAGCTTTGGTGTTTGACAGTCTGAATATGGCATGTTTCAGCCGTTGGGCTCATGATCTGAAGTAAAGTGCTGGGGCCATACAGAGGACTCGCCTCATTCCTTCCAGAAAGATCTTTTTTGTGTGCTGACTACCAGGGCTCCTCACACGATCGATAATACATTTGAGACAATGAACCCTACTCTAGCTAGCTGGGCTGTGTGATTCCCAGAACCCAGCCACTTGGATACAAAAGAATAGAATGAAGGATGTGTGCCTGAGAAGGCTGCATATGCCGAGACTTCGGTGGTTGTGCCCGGCTTACCTGCATATGTATATCTATGTACAATATCCTGGAACCTCGGCCCTCCTTCCCGGATTTCGTAATATGATAATATGAGCTGATAGATACAAATGCATATAGCTACATGTAGTGTTGGCGGTGTTTGATATGCTGCTGTTTTGCTTGCATTGCTGATGTGAGAATCCTTCCATCACCTCTTTCAGCACGTAGGTATAGGGTGTGCGGCATGGAGGAGACCACATGGCAGGTCTGCTTATCATACATCCTTGGGTTGATACAACTGGATCGGTGGAGCAGAGCGGAAATAGATCTCAAGGGGCAAGGCTATTAGAATATAATCTCACATCAGTATATACAAAAATTGAGGGTACGTATATTCCGTCTACCCGTCTACCCGGATGAACTGATAATATGAGCTCATACGTTATCCAGGACTTTACTCGGCCGTCATCCCGATTAAGGCCAGTCTCCATGTCATAAGAGCGGGGGCTATGGTTACAAAGCCAGTGACATAAATGTTAGATCGACCGACCTCTGGTGGCTACGGTTCGCACCGAACTTTTTGGACACTACCGCTGGTGACTTGTCCGTAGCCTAGGTGTCGTATGTGCATATGCCTGGGGGGTATGTATCACAACATCGTGAGGCAGAATTTCGTAGTATTGTACTGATGGACAAGTTTCGGTGCGTTATTATTTCTGTCAGTATTCCTATATACGCACATTCTTCATACCCCATTGATACCTTGCCTCCCGCCAAAAGCGAATCTCCCCTAGTATGTTTACCCAACCTCTCAACTCCCCCACCCCACCTCCTGGCATTAGAAATAAGTAAAAAAATTCCTAACTTGGCTGGGGCTAAGTGGCCCTAAATCGAAACGTGGGTGATGCGGGCCTATGATTGGTAATTTTTTAGAATTTATCATTGGTTGATAGGGTGGTTTTCGCTGCAAAGTGGGTTCACAGCAGACCCGAATCGAGAATGTTAACTGGGAAGAATAACATTATCTGGATCCAACCAGACTAACCTGGATCGACAGATTGCGAGACTTTCGCTTATCATTCAGACTCGGGTTAATATTATGCAAGAATTTCCGGGCCGACAGCAGAAACTGGGCCCGATCCCGCTGCCTACTCCCCGATGCCGATAACGAGTGGTGTACAGTAACTAATGCAGTTCGTTGACCAGTCAGTAGGAATTTCAGCTCTGCAGGCCTCCAGAAGGTAGTTCGAATTATATCTGCGTCAGTATGTTTGCGGAACACCCGTGAAATCCCGCGGGCAGGGATTTGTCAAGTACTACGACGGTAGGCCTAGAACGAAATGTCCCTAGGCGGTGTTCAATCTCATTTCCACACAACAACAGCAGGCAGAGAATCCCGGGCAAGGATTCGGATCTCGATTGGTATCGGTATCGACTAAGGGTGCTGTCACTTTCAATATTTTTTCTCAACTGCGGTTCACACAGACTAATTGTGTGGAGGGATCGATATCTATTAGGAGGATCTATTGAAATGAATTTGTTAGTACGCAATGACTAGAAAGATTTGCAATCATTTCAGAGTCCAATAATCTAGAAGCATTGATGTGTTTCTTTCATGATGACTAACCAGCAAGACAGCTCACACCGCACCGTTGATGAATACGGGATCCCGATCGCGAGTGTGACGTGTTTCCAGATGAATTAAGGATATGGTTGATCATATTAAGATGCAAACAACCACTGCTTTTGATAAACTGGGCCAGTACTTGTCTGCCAGCGTGGAGGGAGTAAGGTTTCGAGTTTCGCGGGCCCCGCAAATAGTACTGAATTCAAACGCTAAATGTTCAGGGCTCTCTCGATCGCTTCGAACATGGAATTACCTGTAAGAGACGTACCTTATCATCAATGTCAAAAATCTGATATCTGACACGTCTCGCGCATCTGAGTCCCTATGCAATCCGAAGGCCGCGCGCTGCTGTAGCACTTCCGGATACCATATGCAAAAAGCTGCCCAATATGTTCAACCCTCAGTCGCACAACAGCGAATCATATCTTGAGAGGTGTCATCTTCCAAGCTCCGCGCTGTTATAGCAAAAACTATGTTGCAACCCATATGCATCGTGTTGGATGGTGAGGGGTGGCATGTGATGCTAGATAGTATATGGATATAGATACTATCTTTAGGAGGCCTCGTTGCCTCTCTGCATGCACTGCGCAGACTCACACCATAACCTACGGTCTCGGCGCATGAGTATCGTACTATCTTGGCTCCCCTTTACAGGGCGCCTGACTTACTCGTATATGCAGGTGCTCCCCCGCCACCCTGGGCTGGCTGGATGGTGTTTGGTGCCTGATTGCTTGGTAGCAATTGCATTCAAATTACGACGGTTGCACCTCACCGGCTCCAGTCCCTGGCATTTAAGTGGAGGCAAGAATTGTCCGAACTGCTAATGTTTATCCATGAGAGTGGTTCGATTCCAGGATGACGTAATTGCACAGTGCAATGCCCCCAAGGTACCTGGATAGGGTGTATATTGTGTTAATATAACGATGACTAGTCATTACCGCGGTAGGGAGATAGATTAATTGCGCCGTCTAGGTGAAAGTGTCTCCATGGGGGTATGATAATGAGTTGGAGGTGACCCGGCAGTGGGGTACAAAAATTCGATATGGACTGGGGTGGGTGTGGTGGTTTAGGCCCCGGCATAGATTATGCGGGCTCCTAGGGCAGGATCGATGTGAGCTTCCAGTCGACGTTGCTTGGGTACAGGGCGGCTGTGTTGAATTGTTGCGGTACCCGGAAGGTAGTTAGAGGCTGTTCCTGGGGAAGGCAGCTGTCCTATTCTGGTATCGTTAAACACCCCATGGATATTAATATTTGCCTCAATGCTGGATTCTATTTCATTTCCCTCTGGTTGGGTAGTTGAGTTGCAGGTTGACATCGCGACGTCTCAAGTCCATGCATACGTGAGTTTCGAGCTCTGTTTGAATTTTGCTGTCGTTGTTTGATCCTTCACCCGTTCCTAATATCGGCAGTTGGGGGTGTCATATATATAGGAGGGCTTTGAAGGGTCGATAGCAGGTAGGCTATAGCTATAAGGGTGTCGGCTGACCCTAGGTTAATGGGTTCCGGATAATGGCGTCTTTGCCGATGTGTATGGATGTGCACATTTTCAATCCCGTGTCCTGGGTGGTTGGTCCTCGGATCAGCTCCTCTTTCCCTTCCCCGACTCAAACAAGTGCCGGATTGGTATCGCAGTCCTTACTCGCGTTCAGTACTAGTCACCAGTGTTGAGTCGACGTTGATATCTTTATTCCAGAGCAATTGTAAAACGTTAATCCTAGTCCCGGTCCTTAAGGTCAAGGCTTACTTTTCTATATCATTGAGGTCGACCCTGCATTGACATCGGTCCAACTTTATCCAAGCGTCATACCTTCTCGTCCTTCAACACATCCACTTCCATCTCCCCACCCTGCTAAGCCAACCACTGTTCCCCATTTCTTTCTTCCCATTTTAACCCCCCGTCCACTTTCCAAGCTCAGCCTTACCCCCACCACAGGACCGTCTTTGATTGATATATATATCTCACGACAATTCAACCATGCCACCAATACCTAATCTTATTCAAACCCTGGACTGGTGCTCCAAATTCCCCTTATTCGACTTTCCCATCGATTCTCCCATTGGAATATCTCAAACCCGCCTGGTAGCTAGCATTCGGGGGGTGAATCGTTGGTTGTGGCGTTGTGTTGCGCTGCGTTGCCTTTTCTTTACATACCCATCTGCTTAACCCACCGTGGCAGATTCATTCTTTAATATCCTCCTCCATCCCCTAACAACAGTGGTGCGGTGGTTGGTTAGGTTGGTAAGAAGAAGATTAGGTGGTGGTGGCGTTAACGTTAACCTTGACACCAGCTGCGGGTTCCCTTGTCAGATTCTAATACTGAGATCGAGATCGCAGGGTGGGATCGATTATCTGGTAGTGGACGTCGACGACGTCATTGTGCAAATGGCCTGGTGCCTGGACAACTGGGGGTGGGTGACAGACATGCTTAACGTTCATGGCACGGCGACAGCGCATGGATGGAGCAGAATTGACTGGAGAAAGGAAGGATCTTGTTTCGGGGTTTGTTTTTCGGCAGTGCTTCTTTGTAGCGGGAGGGCTGAGGATGGCACTCTGTTCATGGATTGGTATGGCTAGGTATGGCTAGAAACGGCATACCTATGGGTACCAACTGACATTGCTGACATTGACAGCTAGGAACATCCTGAACAATTAATTGAAACGTCAAAAGTCACAAGAAACGTCATTGGAAACACATTATGCACCAAAAACAAACGTGACCTAGCCGGCGGCTATAAACAACGAATTAATTAATTTAATCCATCGCCCCATCGCGAATCCAAAGACATATCGGTAAATCACCTGAATCAAAACCGAAAATAAATAAATTAAATGCCCCTATACCAACAACGACATGGACGATGACGACGATGCCGCTGCGTGGCTGGGGGTTGCATACAAACCTCCTCTACCTACCTACTCATAGTACCCACCTCTGGCCTCCAGACTAGGGTATATGTATGTATGTACGTACATACATGTACATACTCTACACACACACATTCCGAGCCATGGGTGACAGAACTCCTCTAGGATAGATTAGGGGACCACCACCACCACAATCATCATCGTGCATCAAACTATATTAAGCAATCGCGAGCCCCCCAGGAAGGAGCCCCAGCACAGGGACGACACAACACACCATACGTCAATGGCTGGGGTACAGGGATAAGTAGCTGGCCGTTTTGAGCAGGGGACTTGAAAGTGGGGAAGATCATGCGTATGGTCATTGTGCATGAGGAATGACGCATGTGTGCATGGGCCCCTTGTCTGGATCACCGCATGGGGGATCTAACATGGTGCCGTGCAGCAGACTAATGGTTCTGAAGGGCTTTTCTTGTGGGGAAAGAGAACAGAGATGAGGGTAATGCTTTTGGAACGGGCCTTAGTATAATTTTAACTAGCTATTATGGTAGAGGTCCAGCTCTCGGTGGAAAGAAAAAAAAAGAGAGAATAATAGGGCAATAAAATACTGTATATGTACAGGATTATTGATATATATTTAAGTTATCTATGTAATTTAATCTATCTATCGATCGATCGATCTATTGCAGATGGGGCGGTAGAGATGATATGCGAATATTATAGGTTAGTAGATATATTATAATCGATTGGCCCACAGTGGGCCTGCTGCAAGCATCAGATAGGGTCCCTGAGCTAATATTATAGGGCCGCGGCTAGGCTACCGGTATGGTCAATATAATATCGATATCGAAACCAGACTACGATATCGATACTGGTAGTGTATGTAAGATCAGTCTCGCTCCAGACGTCGCCTAGCGGCTTCCGGCTCACACCGAGCGATAGCGAGACTGATGTAAGATATAATATACTAGTTCGTATATGTACGCATATCAAGTATCTACAGTACCTACCTATCGTAGTAATCTGCCGGTTTCGGGGATTCGCCTAGCTAGGGATATCTTCGGGGTATTGGGAGCTCAGCTGAATAGGAACCTTTTCAGCAGAGGGTTAGAAAGTCACGTTAAATTGTTGGCTGGGGACGAGAATATCACCTGGGTTGCAAATGTGAATCTGGATATGTGATTATGGGATATATACAGTACATACATTTTGATTGAATTGAACCATATTGTCGGGAATACTCTGTTTATATCCACGGCACTTCTGAGTCATGGGGATCTTTCTTTTTACTTTTGCCGTTATTTTGTTTTTTGAGCATCAACTGGGGTTATCCTTCGGTTAGCTACCTGCTTTATTTTCCAGGGGCTCCTCAGGGTGGTAATTTTAGCTTTCGATTAACGTCATCAAGCATACATGGCGAAGTACTCATAAGTATTATTCAAGTCATAAAGTTTTTGGGAGCAGTAGCTGATGTTCATTTTTTTTTTAATAAATCGTCAGCTAGAAGATTTCGGGTCAGTCAAGAAAATCACCCTTTACCATGCCTCCTCCTGTCCTGGCAGCACATCTGTCAACACCTCCAGCCTGGTGTCCTCAGTACTTGAGTGTCTTGCATATAGGAAAACCTTCAAGCCCCTCCATCTGGTACATTTGCGTGCCAGGCTCTCCATTGCTTTAAAGGCCATGGCATCCCTCTCATCCCCTCCTTGTCGGGGAGGGTGTACCTGAACAGTGAAAGTCTTGGTTTGGTCATAAACCATCAATGGCCACGTGCCAGACAAACTCACTTGAACTTTGATCAAGAAAAGCCTTTGATCTGGACGCTTTATCCTACTTTCTGCGATACCGGCTCTCGCATGCTCGCTCATAGAGTGGGTGTTTATATCACGGGCGGTCGAGCCGAGGTTCATGAACGAACCAATATATTGGCCTCGGTCAGAAGGAGGACAGGCTTCAAAGGAAACGACTTTGGAGCGGGAAATACGTCCACAGAGGGGAGAATGGCTGTGGAGGTCCCGGGATTGGCATGAGATAGAGCAGTACTTGACTACGCCACAGCGCGAGCAGATGCCTGAATCGGCGGAAGTTTCGGGACAGTTGGCAGCGGAACAGTCGGACCGCTTGAAGGGGCGACAGAGGTGTCCTAGCATGGCAGGCAAGACTGGGCGAAGGGGGAGTATAAATGAAGGAGTAAAGTGCACAAGGGCACCTTTACGGAATTTGTTGAATGTGGGCTTATAATCCGCTGGGACTCGACGTGCATTATAAAGGAGCTGTCGTAGAATGAGATGTTGGGCTTTGACGGGGCAGTCTGTTTGCTCTACGGTGGTGCTCGTCCCAGCCATGCAGGACTTCACCCAGCGCAGAGTTGGAGACAGGCTTTCGACGTCAAGTTGGGGAGAGCTGATGAAGTGTTCTCGTGTCTCATGGTGAAAGAGCACAAAAAGAATTGGATTTGAGGGATCCCCCGGGCAACCACGGATGGAGATTATCTTAAGAGCAATCCCACTTGTTTGGGCTTCGTCCTGGAGAAGAAAGGCGGCATTCTTGATTCCTTCAACTCCAATCTCTTCCACGGCATCTGCGAGTGAGAGCAGGGCTCTGCCAGCATCTGTGAAGGCGTGTTCCCCCGCTTCACGATCCACAAATCCGGGCATGTTGTCTTGCAGTGCTCTGATTGTCCAGGATTCTTTTAGAGTATAAAACTCACTGAAAGCCCTAGTCAACCCGGATATACTGCTGGTGATGGGAGGGCTAGCACAAAGTGAGGCTTAGCTGCAAACCATGAACAAGCTGGAGGGCCAGAATGGGTGATTTTTTTTCAGTATTTTTGGCTTCATTTTCAGTTTTTTTATGATTACCACGATCCGGCGTCTAATCTGGAAGCTCGGGATATCTGGCCTGGCCCAATGGAAGCATATTATTTAGTCTCTGGCAATCAGAGAGCATGAGCATGACGCGCTTCTCAAGTTCGGAACGAGGGATTGCGGCCCTAGAGGAACCACGAGTAGATAACTTGATATTTGCAGAACTGAGGATCCCGAGGAGGTCACCATCTGCAATTGAGCGGGCAAATTCAAGCGTCTGAGGAGGGAGCAGAGGGAATGCCATGGTTTACCATACGGAGTGGAGTGCAGCCACGCATCCGGGAGGGGAACTGTATATTGATAACTACAGAACCAGACAGGGGTACCTTGCCTTGAGGGCATGATCACCAGCGTCAGCCGCATTACCCAAGCACACTGGTATGTTTCCACCGCGGGTCTGATAACACAACGTACTCTGGCCCCCACACGATATCCGCCAGTAGGTACTACATACCGAGGCTCTGGTATGGTACCTGGGCCTGCACAGTCATCCTCTCACAGGTCGTATGCGTATAATAGGTTCTGAAGCCATTCAGTATTTAACTATATATTATACGAATATTCGATTTTTGGAGCTTCGACCCTTGGTAACTTGGTCAGTTGAATATAAGAAAGCATATTGATTCTGAGCGGCCCTACCACCCTCTAGATATGCCTCCACGCCGCCAGCCTCCGGGCCGTCAGAGGCCTTACCGTCTAGATGCTTCTGAGCCTCCACAATCCGTCCCTCTCCTGAACCCAGCTCTCTACGATGCTCAAGCATCGTATGCAAAGCTCCTTATCCTGGCAACGACGCATTCTCAGCTCATAGCGAGCCGTTGGCGCAAGAAAAAAGTTGCCCTTCGGAACAAGTGCCTCACGCGCGCATGGGTAGCCACTGTTACCACAGATGGTGAGGCATCCTCACCAGCTCAAGGTGGCAAGACCTACGGCCAACCATCCCCAGCTATTGCAACAGCTGCTCCCAAATTCAGTGGACAGATATTTGCAGCAGCAATTCCAATAGATGCAGCAACCTGTGAAGAAAGCCCGTTGACAAAGTTGTCTATCGGAGAATATTTGTATGGAACTGGTATCAACCTTGACAGTCTGGCGCAATCTCCCGCTCCATTACTCAACTTCTTGCACTCGAGGCTCATGGCAAACCCTGCAGAGATGGGGCGTTGGGACTACATGAACTTTGTGGAGCCAGTTCTTAATTTGTTCAACATTACGGAAGAGAGTGGCTGGGGCGAGCTTGACATAAATTCTCTGGTTGAAGTAGTAATCATTGGCAAGTCACAGGATGATTATGGACTTATCAAAAGTTGGAGTCAGCAGAGTCAGGATCTTGTTGGTGGACCCATTGCAAGAACCGTGGTACCTCTCGAGCCACACGGGAAATACCTATTTCGGTGGCAGAAAGTCGTGACAGACTTCTGTCTCAATTGTGTTCGGGATATTCTTGGTGCAGATGCAAGAAGGCCGGGTATCCCTAGTCAACCGACCAAAAATATTGATAAACCCCAGCTTGCATATCTCATCAAAGGTGATGGTGGGGCAATCGCTGGGACTAGTCTTCAGACAGGACTGCCCATTTCTCGAACTTCCATGCTCAAGATGAAGCTTTACGCTCCCCCAACCAAATTTAACTTCGATCATGCATACCGCCTTGCAACTACGATGCTGCGAGAAGCACAAGATATTGTCGATCTTCTTCGCACCGAGCCCTCTTACCTTCTCGACGAAACATCAAAATTCATTGAGCACCGCACAGAGCATATTACAGACCTCCAGGGTAACAGAGGCAATCCGTACTCGGCTGAGAGCGTTGGAGATGCGGTGAAGAAGATTGTCCATAATAGCTATTCTCGGCTGCTCATTTATAATGAGATAGTACTACTGTTTGAGGACGCTAACGAAATCATTATCAATAGCCAGGGTGGAGCGAATGAAACACTTGACGAAATAATTACCAGTATAGTAGCTCTGTTAGAAATACTGGAGGGACTTCTGGATACTCTCTTGAGGTTGCATGTTGGGGCTGGGCCCCAACTACGCCAATACTTCTGCCGGGAGCAGACTACATCTTTCACAGGAGAGGTGACCATAGCGCGTCAAACTGTCCCAGCCAGCGTATATCAAAAAGATCCAATTGCGGGACTCATCATGTGTTCGACTGTGAGGGGCTCGTGGGAAAGTAAGGTCTTTAATCTTCGCCGAATCTCAGATGAGGTAGAGCGGGAGCTCTCCGAAAGGCCCAATCTGAAGGATACTGTACACCCATGGGTCATGGATAATCTCAGCCTGGCGGCGAGTGTGTATGAATTGATGGATGAACTTAAGATTTACATTCCGACATCTAGCATGAACGCCGCCCTAGCTCTGGGGCGCTCTACCATCGCAGTCTCAAATACTATCAACGAATTTGCGGGAATCATGCCAAAGGTCAATCTTACCCCTTCCTTAGCGGGAACGGACGATGGATGGGAAATGCTACAAAAGGTAGAGACCTTACCTGGGGGCCTAGAGAAGTTTTGGCAGGTTTTAGACAGCGAGGTCGCAAAGCTGTCGACGGACGGAAAGACATTAGCCGACTGGGTTGGGGCGAGTACAGGCAGGTTAGCAAAGAAACGCAAGGGAAAATGGAATTGGCAGGATCAAGTTTGGTTTGCAGAGGGTGCTGGTGGCGGGGGGGATGAAGTGGGGCTACTTGACACAACTGCACTACCAGAGCTGATTCCAGTAGTGCCATATGTCGATGCTCTTGGATACGGCGAGGTATATTTCTTATCCAAAGCAATCTAGAGAACTCAGTAGTAAAACGCTCTTAATTTACTTAGGATCCTTGGCTCGTCACGGACGATCCTACCGCACCCACGTCGACACACCGACATGCTCCTGCTTCACCGCGTTCCCCCCCGGCTGACGACGAGCCCACCCGCCATTTCGGTGTGAATGCTGAAGGCTCTACCGGCGCCACCCAGGAGCCTGTACAGCCACCGACCTCCAAAAAGGTAAAAACCCGTGGCACAGCAAGAGAGGATGCCATCGAGGACGATGTACCACTCCCAGTACCACCAGCTCCAAAGCCAGGACCAATCTTTGTTTCACGCCGAGTCCACCAACTGCTTATTACCCTTGCCTCTGGATCTGCGCCTCTTGCATGGAAAGACTTTCTATCTTTGATGACCCATCTGGGCTTTAGCTGCACTCCCGTTGGAGGGTCCAAGTTCCGCTTTACGCCACAGATGGTAGATGTGAATGAGAGTATTAACTTGCATAAACCGCACCCAGCATCAGAGTGGAACAAGTCTCAATGTAGTTGGGTCTGGGGCCGGCTCAAGAGGAGTTATGGGTGGGATGTGGATAGATTTGCAGTGAGTGAAAAAGTAGTTGTGGTGGAAAATTAGTCGTGATATTTTCACAGATAACTTTTATCCCAATCAATTATAATAAAGTTGTACTGGTATAGTACGGCAGATTGGATACAAAAATAACCGTAAGGGTATTTAGTATTAATTAAACGGGAGCCAGTCATCGATCGACCTCATACTGTACAATATTAGTAAAACATGCTCCTACAGCCCACTTAATTTTCCATATGGTCTTACAATAACCCCAATATGAAGCCTATGAGGCAGATATCCTTTGGAATTCATGTACGAGTTCCGGCTGAGTTACCCTCAATTCTGAATTCAGGGTAACTTGGTGTTCACCCTATCGTTACAAAACATCCCAGGCATACGTACTAGCAGCTTTATGTAACTAAATGAAACCAAAGCCGTATAATATATACTGTAGATTATAGTAACGCACGAGGAATATTGCAGGCTATCAGAGGTTCACCCAGCGCCAGCCGTAGTTCAATGAGCGGCATCCACAAATCACAAACAGTTCAACTACAAGCAAAAAACCGGTGTAACTATTTAGCCATCAATTCCATTTCACTTATAAATATCCCCACACATACCCACATATCCCCTCCCTCCCTTAATAAAGCTCCTTATCCAACCCCAGCCATTCTATAATCCACTCCCTCACCATCCTCACCCACCACCACTCTTCATAATAACACACATCATCTTCACACCACCCGGCTGCCCTCGGCCTCCTATCTGCCAGCCAATCCCTCACCACGACCATATTTGGCTTTGCCCACTGTTGCTTTATCTCTTCCGTCTGCGCCACAATTGCCCACTGCTGAAGTAGGCTCCCCAAGATCAGGAGGAACATGAAGGTCCACAGTACTGCCCGGAGCCATGCGTTTGGGGAGGAGCATTTTTTATGGGGGCTGATATTATCATAAACTGAATCTGGATGGCGCTTGGGGGTTTCAAGTGGTGTAAAGTAGTCAGCTGATGGAGGTGAGCCGGTATTTTGGATGCTTGGCCATTGGCTCGTTTCCCCTGGCTGTCGCTCGGGATCAGTTGAGTGTGACTGTTGTTGATGAGTGAAGCTCTCGTCTAGTTCTGCTTGCGTATACCTTGGGAGTAGGTGTTGCTCTTCAATGCTAATTGGCTCTGGGTGTGGGGGCTGTCCCGAGCCCCCTCTTAGCTGTAATCTCGGTCGCGGCGACCCTGAGGGAGCAGGGAGACCCGGGACTTCAAAGCCCATTGGGCCACCATCACTCACCATCTCCTCGACTGGCGTGCCTGGAAAGCTTGGTGTAGCCCCTCCCCTAATCCACACCCCGCCTTGCTGAACTACCGGCCGCCCAGCAATCTCCCACTCAGGCTCATAGATTTCCCAGTCCTCCATCCCCGCCTCTTTCGCCTTCCTCTCCCACCACCGCAGGAGGAAGGGGACATGCCAAATAGTGAACCTTATCAGCTCCAAAATTGGCCAAAACATAAACTGGAATACCGTAACATTCTCATACGGCGTTGCCGGCCACAGTTTTGGGTCCAGCCTCTCTAACTCCTCCGGCGTGAGATCCTTAAGTGCCCGAACTATTGCTTCCCTTTGCACACCCTTCAGGTCAAGCTTTCTCCTTGGTCTTGGGACATCCCCTCGAACTAGGAGTAGGGTCTCCGCTTGCTGTGTAATCGTATTCTGAAGCCCGGTTATTGTATTCCGGAGCTGAGCTACAGTATCACGAAGCTGAGTGTTGGTATTCAGATGTCCCGTAATAATTCCCTGCTGCCCTGCTACTAAATTTTGCAGTTGTCTGACATTCGCCCTCAGCCCAGCAACTCGCTGGTTCATACCTGTGACTTGTCTTATAAGTGCCATGTTCTCTTTCTCCTTCAGCTCAAGATTACCCTGCTTAATAGTCAACTGTGCAATAACCTCCAACTTATCCGCCTCCTCCTTCTTAAGCTTCTCAAGCTCCTGATTTGTATCCGCCAGTTCCTTAGTTTGCTTATCCCAGGCCTTGATTCCGCTATCAATATACTCCCTCTGATCCTTCAGTTTCTGTTCGGTATCAGCAAGCTTCACAGAGTACTCTGTTAAATCCTTCTTGAGGTCAGAGATCTCCTGATCCTTCACTCTTAGCTGCTCAGCTGCTACCACCCCTTGCTTCCCTTGCAACTTCTCAACTGCCAACTCCAATTCCTTGACTCTCGTCTGGGACGCACCCAGGGCATCGAGAGTCAACTTCCGCTCACCCAGCAACTCTACATTTTTGGTGATCAACCTATCCATCTCTCTTCCCCACTCTCTTTCAAGCCCCTCCATCTCCTCATCAAAGTCTCTCCTCAAATGTATCTTCTCCTCATTGCTTGATTTCACCAACTCCGCATATTCCTTCTCCAACTGCTCCACCTCCGCTTCCTTCAGCCGCTTCGCAGACTCCACAGCTACCCTCTCCTTCACCTTCTCCATCGCCATTAGTTTCCCTTCAAGCTCCTCCCTCTCATTCTTCGCTTTCCCCCCCTCCTGCCCAGCCTCCTCCTTTTGCCCCTCCATGTCCCCTTCCAGCTGCTGAATGACTGCGGAGAGTTCCTTCACCTTCTCCCTCGACGAGTGCACATCCCCCTTCAACCCTTCAATCACCTTCTCCCTGTCAGCAATCTCACCACCAAACCAATCCTTCTGCTTTGAACCCGATTCCGTCAACTCGGCAATCTTGCCCTTCGCATCTTCAAGCTCCTTGGTAATCTCCGCCTTCTCCGCTGCCCACTCCCTCTTAAGCTTCATTAAGGTATCACCTTGCTCGCCCTGAGTCTTCCCTTGAATGGTTGCAGGTTCAGCCTCCAGTTCCGTCCGGCGCTTTGTAGTTTCTTCGCTCTGAGTGGCAAGCTGCGATTGTAGCTCCTTAACCTTACCCTGAAGCTTAGCAACTGCTGCCCGCTCTTGCTGGATTTGCACCTGAGTAGCCTTCAGTGCCTTGATCTGCTCCTCATTTTCGGAAGCGACAGGCTGCTCCTGAGCCCCCATGTGCGCCTTCAACTCCTCTTCCTTCTCCGCGAGCATCGCCACCATCTCAGCTAGCTGCTCCTCGATCTCTGCGATCTTCTTGCCAACTATTATATCTCGGTCTCCCGGGATGACCTTGAGCCTGCCATCTTTAACACCCTTATACATTTTCCTCGCCAATATTTGCTCTTCCTTTTCCCTCTGCATCCTTGAACCTTGACTAGAGTCCCCCCCCTCTTCAGGATCTTCTTGTGCTTGCCACGACCTGCTATCATCCTCCTCCTTATAGCTCTCACCTACCACGACATCAAGCTCGTCAAGCATATTCGCCAGATCTCCCACCGGCTCTAAATACGCAGTATCTCCTTTCTTCTTCTTCTTCCCCGAATCACCACTGGTATCCTTCCTCTGACTCCTTCCCGCCCCAACATACGACGTCTCAAGCAACGATTGCTCCACATTCAATTGGTCATTCTTTGCCTTTAAATCCTCAATTTCCCTGACTTGTTCATCAATTGTCGCTTTCAATTCCTGGATCTTAACTAACTCTTCCTCCAGCATCTCAATTTCCACTTTTGCAAACTTCAACTTCTGGTCCTTGACACCCTCATCATACTCTACCCTCTTAAGCTTATCTTCCAACTTCATCTGGTTTGCCTTTAACCTCGTATACCTGTCTACAGCATCTCTCGCTTCCGCTCGTAGCTTAAGATTACTTTCTTGCACATATTTACGTCCCTTCTGTGCATCGTCACACGTAATCTTCATTTCCTTCGCATAATTATTGACCTTCTCCAACTCCCACTCCATCCTCTCCAACTTTTTCTCCAATCTCCGGACCTTGTCATTCGCCTCACTCACTTGTCGCCGAAGATTATCTTTTTCTTCAGCACTAAGCTCTGACTTCTGCGCTCTTTCTTCTTCGAAGTAAGACAGAGAAATATCGATTGCACTTGCCACTTGTTTCTCAATCTCCTCTTGGAGTTCTGAAACCTTCCGACGAAGTTGATTCCGCTCATCCCTTGCGCTAATCAGAGCCCTAATATCCTCATCTGTAAGTGCATAGCTACCATCCTGTGCTACTAGTACAGACTGCCCAGCGGTGCTCGTCAGCGCCCACTCGGGTGATTCCCGAATAGCGCCAAGTGGTGACAAAAACGAGTCTTCGTGAGTATTACCCTGAGTGGGTCGCCCGGTTGGACTCCACGCAAACCCACGGATCCCTTTTGCAGGTGTCGAATGGGCTAATGGTGGTGAACTAAGAAAATAATCGGGAGAGTCGGCGTTTACTCTTCGCTCGTGCCCTTTTGGTGAAGGTGTGCGTAGGCCGTAAGCCCCTGACCACTGTGGGTTGGAGGGAGATGGAGTGGCCTGCATCTCACGGTAGGCTTTCTCCACCCTTGCAGGAGCAAGTGGCCGACCTCTGGAATCCCTTCGAACTGGGGTAGTGGGTGCACTTCTTGGCCCTGGACGCCCTGGGGTCTTAGGTGCTCCCACTTCTTGCTCTTCTGGAACTGCCTTTCCATCATAAATCTGATCATCGTATTTTACACTCCTGACGAGCTGGTCCATAAACGGTTGCTCCGAAGACCCCAAAAGGTTCTTCACCTCCATAGTAGATATATAAGTATCTTGCAAATTCGGGTGTTTGGAATACCGCTCAATTTCCTTTTGTTTCTCCTTAGGAATAATATCTCCCTTCATAATATCCTGGAGAGTGACCAAAATTTCAGGGAGGTCCTTAACTCGTATCTGCGAGAGCCAGGAAATTAGCTACTATCCCCCCTCCTAGGAAAGACAGCACATACTGCCCCATTATGCTCATGATCGAAGTTCTTCATTACTCCCCGAAATCGCGCCTCGGCTGCGTAGGTCTTCGTAGCATCCCTGGCTTCCTTCATACTCATTTCTAGTTTGCCATACGCTGGATCCGAAGAAAACATCTGCCCAGACTGCAAGCCCTCTCTCGAGAAAAGAGGCTCGTTTGAGTCCCAGCAGATCTCTTCATATTTCTCCAAAAATTGCATGAAAACGCTGGCTTTAAGCTACATGGACAAAACGCTCAGCACAAGCCAAAGTTCCCACTGAGTGGGAAAGTGAGTAAACCATACCTTCCCTGTCTTCTCCCTATCAAACATGTTCCAGACGTGCATAAACCTAGTGTCTGGTTTCTCAGGTAGCGCAGACAATCGTGTGATTTCTTCACTACTATACGGGGATGTAGAATCTGATTGGGTCATAGAAGCTTGCGCCTCTGTTCCCCGAAGCTGGTTTTCTGGATGTGGCGAGCCCTCAGCTTGTCCAGCCTCGGTCCCTGCAGCTACCCCTCCGCCTCGATTGTTGACGAACTCGATCTCTTCAGGCGACAATATCTCTGACAAGTCTATCTCACCCGTATCCTGGTCATTTTGACGTATTGTACGAAGCGCAAGCGCCCTTACACTGGTTGTTGCTAGTGTCAAGCCCTCTGGGTCCCTTTCCTGGGCATCACCTGCTTCTCGTGTATATGCAGCGGCCTCACTTTCTGGCGCTGTATCGCCAGCTTCACTCACTGGTTGTGGTGATGCAAGGTCCTCCGGCAGGACTTCCTCCTCCTCGCCACTCTCACCCTCCTCCCATGGACCTTCCGGATCACCTTCTAAAGTTTCTCCTTCAAGTTCTGCACTTTCTTCCCCCACTTCTCCATGACAAAATGGCTCGTTGGCCATTTCAAAATCCGCAGTGGGATTGTACGGCTCCTCCCCTTGAGGCCGAGAAGTATCTCCCTCACTCCTACTAGGATCCATCGCCCCAAAAATTGCGATGTCGACTGTCTGAGGTCAATCCAATAGCAGCCTGGAGGTTAATATCAAATATGTGCTGTAGATATATAGGTTTCTCGGGGAATGTATGGGGGGAGAAAGGAGTCCTGGCTGAAGTAACCTGAGACCTTGAGATGAGTTTTTTGGGTGCTGTATCCTTCCTTAACCTGAATATTCTGTGTCGAATTTCTCCTTTGGTGGCTTTCAGTTGGGGCGCAGACTGGTCCTGGCGGGGTTGGTGATGATGGCTCGTGTGAGGGCGGTAAGATAGGAGCCTTAATCGAGAGTCGAGCCCTTGTAGAGGCTCTTGCTCTAGTATCCGTATGACTCGGTATCAACAGGCCAAGTCCCAAGCACCTTGTTGCCGAGACTCCAGCTACTGCTGTTGCTCCTGGCCGCGGTAATATGGTCGAACCTTCCCCACTGTCAGTGGACAATAGCGATATATCCTGTTCTTTTATTCTAGGTGAAGAGTTAGAAGGGTGTGAATAGCTGGCTGTGCTCCCCCTACTACTGGCACCACCTATATCTCGCCAGACAATGCGAGTAAATCTCGAGTCTAGCTGTTCCCTCCCTTTGTCACAAATCACACTAGCACAATGTAGGCACACTGGAACTTTGATTCGGGTTTGGGGTGGGGTGGAGAAGCCAGTCGTCGTGTCGAGCCCGCCCTCCAGTCTGGCACAAGACTGCTTTCGGGTAACAATGGGCGGATGTGGAATTCCATCATGATCCTTCATATGAAACCTAGACTAGGATTAATCCAGAGGGTTCACGGAAGTTAACTGCCTATTACGTTATTCAGGCAGCTAATCTTTGATTTGGGCCTGGGGGAGTATAGAACCGAATAGAGGGGGAGGGTGTTTCTTTGTTGAGAGGATTATAGTCTGATTTAAGAGAATGGGGTTTGTGGGATGGGGGCGTTTCTGGAATATGGTGGGACAGCCCTCTTTGTCATTTGTCGGAAGGGGATTCGGGACGGGGGTCTCGTGATAGAAGTCATAATTATGCCCTTCGACTTCGAGATCCAGATTCGCAGGTGGTTCCAACTTACTGTAAGTACCAAGTAAGTATTGGTAGTTTTTCTTGTAGGGCCTACTTTAATTCTTGGTGAACTCTGGTTGGCCTCTATTCAGCTCATACTCCTGTCGGGTTCCGGTATTGGGCCGACTCTGCTCCTAGAAAATCTGCGGTGTATATGATCACCATCCAACGCCCACAGAGCCGAGTAAATATAATGGTTAAATAATATTATCAGGCTTGGCATGGCTCGAGCTCCAACATACCTTGGTGGAGTAAAGCCAGGGACCTGAGACAGGGAGGAAGTCGAAGTTGAGGTTCCTGGCGATATGTCTTGCTTTGATGTTGAAACACCCACGTGTTGACTAAGCTTTTCTGCAGGCTTCCCTCCTGCAGGGATAAACATAGTTAGGCACGGGAGATCGACATCATCTGCATGTTATGTACCACTATGAAGTAAAAATATATTCGAGCGTTGCTCAGTTATAGTCTGGCTATGGTAGGAAATGCTTGAACTACTGCTATAGCCATTCCTCCAATAAGTTTCTGATATTTTTCTGGGAGGAACTCGCAGAATAGTCTGGTTGCACGAAAGGTATGTACTGTACCTAATGGACTATGGTGCATTCGGTTACAGCTGTTGGAATACCAGGCTATGATATGAGGCTGATAAGAGCAGCGGTGCAGATGTGTGGCCAGTGAAGGAATACTTCACCCCGTATGAATATGAAGACGAATACGTGTATAATAGCATATATTCCAGCGAAACGTGCAGGACGTATATTGAGATGATTAGAGATTCTGCATCCATATGTATATATACATGACTGTGATGTGCATTACATCAGGTAGAAATACATCATATCATTATGGTGAGGATGACGATTATGACATTTCAACAACAGCAATTGGTCTGGGCACGAGAACAGTGGGCAGTACAGAAAGAGAGTTCGGCATGTTTTGCAATGGGCAAGCCAGCAATCGGTACACAGAGTTTAACTTAGAACATTAGCCAAAAATTATGTACAGGTGGTAGACCCCCTACATAATTTAGTGCATCGATCTCAATGACAGTGTCAAGAACGAGGTTACACTTTAGAGTCTTGGTGATGGTTCCACCAGGCCCGTTTTCTCATGCGCAGGATGCCAAGAGAAATACAAACTTCATTGTCTAAGTAATTGTCTTGGCAGTGAACTAACGGTGAGACTCGCTTGATGCGCTTTTGTCAGGCCAATTTCAAATCGACTCTGTGAAGAATCTGATAAAATTGCTCGCGGTAACCATATACACTCTCCATACTTGCATCTTGCATTGCATCCAGCAATAATCGTAGGTAGCCGAATGCCAATCACCACTCCAGGGCTCACAGGCTGAAGCTCATTGCCGCGATGGAAGCTTCACCTCTTATACAGGCACAAGCTCCCGTGTTACTCAGTCCTCGAGCTATGGCTTACTTTGTCTCCCCCAGGCCCACAAACATGTCATCAAAGCACCTCGTCAGGATCTGCTCATAAACTCACTCCCGAAATCCTAACAGAAGCCAGCAAAGAGCACTCTTTAGCAGCAGGCTTATTCAAAAAGGCCGTCGACCTCACCACCGATCCCAGGCGCTGAGAACCCTTGACCTAATGAGAGAACACCACAGGAAATTGTCCCAAGCGTTCACTGAGGCTGCAGAGGTAAAGGCGAGCTCGAGATCCACCATGGGAGGAGGCAGCGGGACAGATACCCCTGCTCTGGCTTCCCTGGCCTGATAACCCAGAGTGAAACTCCGACACTCAGGAGAGGCGGGCAGCGTGAATGCGGAACTCAGGGGTTTCCGCCTCTCTCCCACTCGGCACTGTCAAGTACGCCTCGGTTGGGAAAATCTACATTATCATTGCTAGCAAGTAACTTGGCAAGTAAGAGGGGGAATACCACAGATGCAAAGCGCCCTATTGAGATGGGCAGGGTTGGATGTGGGTCTTCTGGAAGGAGAAGGACACCAGCTCTGGGTTTTCTTTGTGGGCCAAGGTTGCCACGGGTGAAAGAAGTCACTTAGCGAAACCGGACTACCTAGGGGTTTTGGCCACGGGGATTTCTCTTAGGTCAAAGGAAAAGATCAGATAATTAAACTCTTCACATATCCCAAGATTCAACCCTCTACAACTCTCAAGATCCTGCTCAACCTGATTCTAGATTCTACAGTTAGAAGCTCAAATTGATCGAGGATAATTACAGAACCAACTAAAGAACACTCGAAGATCAGAGCGAGACCATTGAGTACCTACTTCAGCCATAAACATGTCAAACAAAATCTTCGCCCTGAAGCTCCAAAGTCCCTAGTCCACTGCCTTACTGAAAGATTACATTCTGTTGTTAAACGAACACCTCAACCCCGATGAGTTCGTCGCAGACCTACAGGAGCTGTACCCCGCCATTCCTACAACTAATGGGATGCCCGGAATCGTGCTAGAAGGGTCCTATCGTATGACTCCAAGACAGTTTCTGAGGTATATGAGGACTATGGTCACGTATACACCGGAGGTGGAGGGCGGAGTTTGTGTTCCGAAGTTGTTGGGCGGGGGGAATAATATTAAGATTGAATATGTGGAGGGCATAGCGACCGTGGCGCGACAGCCCCCGAACCATGCGGCCTTTCTTGTACCAGACCATCATCCCTTTAACCTACTCTATCAGTCGCTCTGGAGGAAGGTAGCTATGGCTCACCGGTTTATTTATACTGCAGACATTGCGGTCCCATTCTACGCAGTAGAAAATACGTCTCGCAGTGCATTGCCAATCAGCTACTACCAGAGGCAGTGCAAGCTATTAAATCTTGAAGGCTATTTTAGGGGTATGGGGGGGTATCTTCCATGCTCCAATGACCTGTCCACACTTCTTATACGAGCAGCATATGAGGAGTTGGAGCGGCATATCAGATATGACTATGCTGATGGAAAGAGAGGGGTATTAATTTTGGGCCAACCTGGAATTGGTAGTATTCCTTTTTGGTCTCCTTTCAGTTAATGATGTTTGTCAAAATACTGACCCTCTCCCTAGGAAAGTCGGTTTCACTATCATACCTTTTGGTCCAAAACCTGCTACACGGCTATCCTACCGTACTCCAGACGGACCAACAGGGCCTATATGTGTTTTCGGACGTGGGAGTAGAATTCATCAATGATACGACAGTGTTTTCATCTTCACATATCTCGACCGCCCAAGATAAGACAATCCTAGCCCTCATGGACACCACCCCAAGTGAGTCTCTCGTTCGTAATACGCGCTGGTTTTTCATTCATGCATCATCACCGAACGAGCAACAGTACCGGTTCTGGAGTAAGCAACTTAACCCAGAAGTCTATTATATGACACCTTGGAACTGGGACGAAGTTGTGGCGAGCAGACGGTTTTCTATGGCTGGGGGACTACAACGGGATTTGGTACATTTTCACATGATATATTCGCTTTTTGGACCTATTCCCCGCATCATATTCAAAACGTTGAGGCCGCCCTTGAAATCTAATGGCAATGAACATATCAGGTTTTATAACCGATGGGACGTCTACGAAGATATGTTGCGAAAGAAGGTTAATAAAGCTGTAAAAAATCGAGATATGCATTTCATCGAGGACCAGGAACCCGGCTTCGATAGCAACACTTTAATGCTAATAATCCCTACCGCCACCTCGCCCCACCAGTCAACTCGACCAGCTAGTACGGGAATTTCGGTGTTCCACACCGTTCGCCCCATTACTCCCCATGTCATAGACCTCCTGGTGGCTGCGACAGTAGCCGAAGACGCCAAGAAGGGGAAACTGTTCTTTCAGCACTTGATACAAAAATATCCGGCGTTCGGGTCTGTCGAGGGCACCATCTTCGAAAGTCTTACACATCGGGTTTTTGAACAAGGGCCAACACTTATACTATACTCTCTGTGTTGGAGAGTATAACCGCTAGGACAAAACGTGATCACTGGGTGCCAGGTTTGCCTAGACACCGATGGTATACTGTGCACCAACACTTCCCCCCAAAC
>Ga0307514_10002009_pt1 | contig 22055 bp, 21 predicted proteins | sample 16_EM_MG_FD_203088 | JGI IMG/M metagenome (GOLD analysis project Ga0307514, IMG submission 203088) | Populus trichocarpa ectomycorrhiza microbial communities from riparian zone in the Pacific Northwest, United States - 16_EM | ecosystem: Host-associated > Plants > Roots > Unclassified | place...
ACTATTATCGTCAGGTACCGGTACTCTTCGAGCTTTACGAGCTTCGCAAGCTTTCGCAGTGGAAGCAAGGCACGCCTTTCTTTTTTTGCTGAGCGGTGGCATTATTGTTGTGTGTGGTTGGCAATCTCTTCGCGTCACATAAAAAAAAATAAAAAAAATAAACCGTGCTGACTAAGGCTCAGGACGAATGTCCCATTTTGCCAAGACTTGTAGTCTCTAGACTGCCGGCACCATAGCTACTTACTGCACACGCAACACGCCCTCAAAAGTACCTGCAGAAGTATCTCAGGATATTATATACTTATTACTCTGAATGATGCTACTTAACCTGAAAAAGCCTTGTATAAAGTGACTATATATATTGTATGTACGGAGTACAACTTTTTGCCACCTGCTTTTGTTTGTTGAAAGCTGTTTCCATAAGTAACTATTAAGACGGAAGAAATAAGTGTGTATTACTCCCCTGTTTTTAGAACAGTCAGTCAATCTAGGCCTATATTTTACTGTCCCGTTACCATGTAACTATACACTACATATTTATGTATACATGTAATGAACAAGCGTAGTGAAGATCGCTATCTGTTTCCACTATAACACTGGAGTTTTTTTTTTTTTTTTGGAGTCTACACCTTTCCCCCGAAGGGAGCCTTATGCTATGAGACAGAGAACACTGGAGTTGCTTACATGTCATGAGATAAGTATGCATAAATATCGTTGTTCCAGATCTTGCAACTGAGTTCTAGGCATCAAGGACAATTGCAGTTCCATGCCATTTTTTTTGGGGGGGGGAATCATTACTCGCATTCAGTCTATCTAAGCCATGGTGAGAGCTCCATACCCGGTGTGCAATATAAATCTATTTATCTCACCTACCCATGTTCATCCCACTCGCCTCATGAAATTCTGCTCTACATGCCCGACGGGGTATTCGCAACTGCCAAAGTTGAGTTGAATGCCTAGCAAAGTCTCATTCAGTGCTAGGATCATCAGCTATCAATGTCTCAGTCGTGAGAGAATAATTTCTCCCCGCGGCTTGTTGCTCATTACTATATGCAATGTTGGGTCCTCATCTCTGGGGCGTATGTCGGTAATGTGCGTCCGTGCAGTGCCAATCAAAGGCTGATTCGAGACCAGGATATGTTTCCAACAACATGAGTACATATGGTAGGTATATGTACACTGCACGATTGTTGGTATCTCGCTGTTGCTCTAGTTGAGAGGTGGCATATTTTCCTAGGATGGTTTGCAGCTGTGTTAGCAGTTATATTTACTATTCGGTTTTTCTTTTTTTCCCAGTCTATACTCCCAGTCAGCCTTAAGCTATGAGGCGGCCTTGGAACCTTTGACGGAACCTTCATTGGGGCGGTTGACCCCCGATTTACTATTTGGTACTCTGGCTACGCACTTCCAATTCAGCACTGTCACTGCGCGCTAGGCTCCGCTGAAAGGCCTCATATTTGGGGTAGCCACGTAGCCCTGATCATGAATCCATCGTGCGGGCCGGGGGGGGGGGGGTTTCCAGCTGGCCAACTTTGAAAAATTGACAAAAGCCATACCCTGTAGCAAACAACCCAGAATTGAGGATGTGCGCTGTCCTTGCTAGAAATAAGCCAATACAGTACAGAGTTAGCGAATTTTCTTTGCAGACCCGAGTGGTGAGGGCATATTAATGGCAGATGGCAGCTGGGAGCTAGGCTTCACCTCAATTCTATGCCGCCAGGCCTCAGTTTTCTGGCCTGCAACCATTCCTCCTCAAAGCCGTTTGTGTTATTGATGTAAGGTTACGAGGTTACGAGTGACGGAACTGTGGTTGGAGGAGAAGACATGTTTCGGAGCTTGCACAGTAATCGCTATAGCCTCGATGCTATAAAGCTGCTGCTCCTGTTCTCGTGCCCAGACCGATTTATTTTTGTGTACTAGCTTGATTCGCTAGTACACAAAAATAAATCGGTCTGGGCACGAGAACAGCTGCTCCCGAACACTGATACAGGGCCCCTAAATATATGTGAAAATCCAGTCCATATATCCTTCGACCGTTAACATTTGGACCCCATTTGAATACCCTGGCATACCCGGTTTTGCTCCCCATTGGTTGACACTCACTTGGTTCACTCCTCGTGAGCATGGGTATGAATTGTAATGCGAGTGTATTTTTGAAAAGATCCAACTGCAGTAGGTACCTGCCCTTCTATGTATACTGGATTAATATCAGGAGAACGCCAAAGTACCTATCACCCAGACTACCTATCACCCTGCCGGGGCCTGTTGCTTCAAGAAGCAAACCTAGCACCCCTAACAGCGACCACCTCTTAGACATAGGACTGTGAGGCAGATGGAGATAGCTGAAAGGTTCAGGTGCATCCAAGTCGTGTATAGCCTGTTTTGGTTTATTCGTCCTGGCCCCATGCTGCTAGTCTATCGCAAATTGTACCTCCAGTAGGTATCTGCTTAGTCAGTCAAGCTTTGTGTAGGCTTGTGCCGTACATCCCTCTTATTGCTGTAACTGCCTAAGGAACTTGTGGCATTGGCAAAGGTAAAATTCCCACATAGTCGCAGGATAGCCTGCACTCATCAATTGCGGACATGAACCTCTTTACACTCTCAAACCCCGCTATTGCCAGTACAAGCTGGGGGTGAACTGGGGCAAGTCCATAGGCAGTCAGGCCTGGTGCAGGGTATTTTCCTCTTAACTTTATCTTTATCTTGGTGTCTGTTAGGAGTCACTTGTTTCCCACAAATGCAGCATTGGTACCCATTGAGGTGTCGTAAGCCATCCTCCCTATAACATGTTAATACAAGTAGTCTATTGGGAGGGCAATAACTCACTTAACTTGGGCGCAGTGGTTGAAGCCACATCTGTCCAGCATGAACTCACCAATAAATACACACAGGTAAGTCTGTTTTGGTCGCCACTCATCTTTGCTTGGTCTATCACAAACCCAATGCTCTTTGGAGCGTCCGGAGTTGAATGTGCATCATCTTGAGGGTCCTAAGGTGGTGGAAGTCTACAGAGGGAAGTGGCGGACTCACTAACAGCGAACTGTAATACTGACGATAGCCACGCAAAAGACTATTCACCAACAACACCATGCAGGGCGATCTCGGGATTGACAAAAGACAGTGAGCGAAGCAACGAAACCCAAGTGGTGACCTGTCATTCGCTAGCCATTGCGGCGATTACAAGCAGCGCATTGCAACTCCTACAGCGCAAAAACAATAAATGCAGTGTGCAGATGAAACAAAAATGTAGATACTAATATTTAAAAAACAAAAACTTCCAGTAAGAAGCAACCAGATAGGTAGAGAAGCCCTGCATAAACCCATCAACAAGAATCCTGAAATCAAATTCATCCCACCAATTTCATCTACCAGACAGACCCCACGCACTTGCCCAGCCCCTACCTCCGTGCCCTGTCCTTTCCCTGATAGCCCTTCCCCGTCCTTCCCCAATCTCCACGCTTGATCCTATCCCTTAGAACAATATATTTCCCCCATTCCTTAAACTCAGGACCTGCGCATTTACAAGCAACCTGATTTACCATAAGTTATTCTTACACCCTCATCCAGCAAAATCATAATCACATGCACTATCCCATCCCCCCTCACCCTCCAAGTGTTCTCCACGAAAACCCCACTCCATTGCCGACTGGTTGTCGCCAAGATTGGTGGAGCCTTCTGTATGCTGATACGATTCGCTACTAATACCAGCCCCAGGGCGTCCCAGGAATATTTGATTAATTGCTAAACCACCAGTTCTGGCGGCTGACTGTAAATCCCCAAACTGAGTAGCCGGTGTTTGGACAAGTCGCTGGTAACCATAGAGGTCTAGAGCTTGGTTGTTTCCGGTGGCTAGCAGACTGGCAGGATGAGTGAGATGGTTATTCGTACCATACTGGCCGGCACCATGGCCATATTCAATGTCTTGTCGCTGACCAGAATTGGAATTCATATAATTGGTGATGTGAGTGAGGTTTGGGGCCATAGTGCCTTCAGAGGAGGGAGACCAAGTTGCCGGATCTGGTGTTTGGGCGGGTGAACAATTCTGTTCATAGCCAAAGTTCCCACAACTAGTACTCATGAGGGAAGTGCTAATAGGTGCAGCCGCCCACCGAGAGGAACTCGAAGAATCCACTTGTATATCTACCCCCCCCTGCATATTCGGTCCCGTATATATATTGTCTATAGCACAATTAGTACAAAGGCCGGTAGCCAGAATGAGCGACAGAACTCACTCCGTCCAAAATGCTCAGCCATGCCCGGCTCACTTCTAGCAGTCGTCAATATTGTCGTATCTGGGTGGCCGGTAGTATCAGGGTAACATCCATCTGCATCATTTCGGTAGTCTCGACGCGTTACATTCCCATTAGGGCTGCCTTGTCGAAAGATATCTCTTCCAAATGCCTGTGACCCCCCCTGCTGCTCCAAATCAAACTCACCCCTTCCCATAGTGAGAGCACTGGTCATACCATCATTGACATATGGTTGACATGGGGGCTGTAAGACAACTGGGGATGGACTGAAAGGCTCAGGTCCATCTGAGTCCTGTGTAACCCGTTTTTGTTTGTTCGTTTTTGCTCCGTGTTCCCTCTTCCAAATTGCATGCTTCATTTTGGCTCCGTGTCCCTTCACCTGAATTGCATCCATATCTGCACCGTGGTAACCATGTCAGTCAAGTGTCGACAACTAGGAGCTTGGGTGATCCCCTGACAAAGTGGCAAACTAAAACTACTAACCGCAGTATAGTCTGCACTCATCACTTGCGGCCATGAGCTCTGCATACCCCTTTGCATTCCTAACGTTCTCTGCCGCTTGTAAAAGTCCTGGGTTAATTGGGTCCCACCCACCCTCAGGCCTGCATGGCACTATCTTCTCATCTTGGTGCCTGTCCAGCCCTGACTTCTTGCCAAAGCGTTTCCCACAAACACCACATTGGTACATATTGAGATGGCGTGAGGCATCCTCCCTACAACATGTTAATACAATACAAGTAGTCTATTGAGAGTGCAAAAACTCACTTGGCCCTGGAGCAGGTTGGAAATCCATTGTCTGGCATGAACCCACAACGTTCACCAAGAAATACACACGAGTAAGTCGGTTTAAGCCGCCCCTTCCGCACTGATCTCTGCCGTTCTCTCACAAACCTATTGTCCTTTGCAAGGTGAGTGTTTCCCTGGGATGAATGATAAATGGGTCCACGTTTGATAGAAGCGGCTGGAAGGTTATCCTCGCCACCACCCCTGTTCTCCCTGTCCTCCCTGAGTGGGGAGCCCCCACTGAATGAAGATATCGCACCTTGAGGATCAATAACAGCATCTTGGAGAGCACCCCCTCTGTCTTCAAACTCCCCCCAGTAGCTAGTAGAGCTCATGATACGGTGTGAGTGCTATGCAGGTTGAGAAGAAACTGTGGGCATTCGCTTAGTTATAGACCTCCTTTGTCAGGTGTACCGTAGGTAGTGTCCAAAAAATAAAGCAACCCCATGGATTTTATGCCATTTCACGGTCCTTCGTCACTCCCAACGCATTTCTCTGTGCTCACGTTCAATTCATCTCTCCAACTGATACCCCGGGAGTTTCTTCATCAGGGCTTCCGCACATTCAGCAATGCATGTTACCGCGGGTGAGTATTGCTGTGAGTATTTTTTTCGCTCCTCGGGCTTTGCGGCATTCCGCCGATGCGGTCCACTTGCTCAGGCGAGAAGGGGAGGGCGTTGGAAGGGGCGAGCCGGGAGAGTTGGCGAGGTTTCTACGGCGTTAGTCTTTCTTGTATATAGCTAGGGGAGTATGGGGACAGGGACCGGCCCGGGGGCTTGGACAACCTACTAGTAGGTGCGGTCTCTCGTCATAGTCTAGATAGACTGAATACGAGTAATGCTTTACAAAAAAAAATCCCCCTGGAATGGGGGCAAATGGAAAACAACAATAATCAGTCCCCCCAGTTGTGAAGGAGGCCGAAGTACAAGATCAACACCCCACGCCGCACTACCACTCGTTGTGTGGATTTCACTTTCCGTTGTCAAGCACTATGCGTTGTGTGGATTTCACTTTCCGTTGTCGAACGCTATGCTGGGCTTGCGCACGACTGGTATGGAGCTTTGGTTCTAAGTGCCTAAATCCCAACCAGTAACCCAGATATCAAAATCTGGAAAAAAGAGATTGTTGCAGGTGCTTTGGGCGGGAAAAATACCCTCTGGGCATGAGAACAGAGGGTGCACGAGGCTGTGCTCTTAAGTTGGCTCTAGGGATTCCATAACTAGTTATGAGCGCGCTCCTCCTTTATGGTCGTAAGGCCTAGGTGATGGTAACACAGGCACGTGTACACATACACATTGGTACTAGATTGACGGCCTTTTCGACATGGGGAAACTCCTACTGTACAGAGTGACGCTGTCACGCAATATATGGCAGGCGGACAGCAGCTAGTTGCTGGTACTTAAGCCAACCATCAACATAATCAATATCAGCGCTGCCGTGATCAAGCATGTACAATCAGAGGACTAGGTAGTCTTGAATACACTGGCATGGCGCGCCAACGCCAATCGGCCGAGCCCATCAGGTGCAGTATCTTGCGTAAATAGCGGAGAATCAGGGGTAGGTCTCTAGCCAATTGATTGTAAGCTACCGACCCTCCCCTTCCAATTTATACCGCGTGGGCTGGCATCGAACCTGCGGAGGCCTGACTGGGGAAAGTTTCAACTGCAATGCTGCCTGTCAGTAGCGTGTCTGCGGCCTTGCCCAATCCCACTGCGCATCTCATCGAGCTTGCAGCGTGATAACTCAAAACCAACTGGTGAGGGCGAGGGGGGGATGGGAGCGGGGCGCAGAGAGCTTGAATCAATGTGCTGGTGGGCGCTATCGCAAGACGAAGCAGTGTTATTGTATTTTTCTAACGTCGTGCCTTTCCTTTTTTTTTTTTTAATCGTTACTCAGATGACGAGTTAGGTAGTCTGCCGACCCCACGTATACAAAAGCGATTCGCCATATGTACATGTGATCCTCCACAGTGTACCGCTCAGCGTCCTGCCAGTTTTCAGTTCATGTGACGGAAAACTCCCCAATACTGTCCCATTGTTCTCGCTCCCTTCCCTCCCCTTTCCAGCGTGGTGGGTCCACTTATCTGCGCCCCTGAGCAGCTCTGTTGGTGGTGTGGGCTGACTTCATGTCTAAATGTCTTAATGTAACAGCCAGGATCAAGTCTCTTCCTAAGAAGTATCTCAAAGCGAGAATCCCAGCCGATATCATTTACTTTGGTACTTACTAGCTATCTGGTTCAGCCGTATACCTCCCAAAGGGGTTTCTAGTGCGCAATAATGATGCTTCAGCTGCATGAAATGTGAGAACTGAAATGGGCAGATGGATAAAGCTTAGCGATCACGGCCACTGCAGCTAGCTAGCATGGACCCTATTTTTACTCATGACACTGATATCAATAGACATTTACCTGTAGTTGGTCGCTCCCTCTGCGCCTCGAAACAACTGAATTCTGCTGAACTGAAAACATGAAGCCCTCATAGCGGGCTAGCTACGGAGATCTCTCGTCACAAGCATACGCTTTGGACTAGGTGAAATATGCTTGTAACTAATATATTCTTATATCTACGGAAAGGTAAAGGGAGCAATGGAAGGCTACAAAATGGCATAATAAATATTGGACGGGAATCCAAATATGTAACAGTAGATAGAGGAGTGAGCGGAAGGGGGGTGGGTATCAGGAGGAGGGGGCTGAAAGTCAGTAATCCTGCGTTGAACATGGTGACTTCTGTGCTTGGCCCCCAGGTTTTACGCTCGAATCGCTTGTCGCCCACCCTCTTGTCGTTGTGGAGGTAGCCATCAGACGAACAGTAGCAACATTGGCTAATTATGTGGGTATATAGTCTGGTTGGGATTATGTGGGGTTCGTTCTTATCACCCAATATGGCAAGGTGCTTCTCACATAATGTATGGTGACTAAGCAAAAAACTAAGAATATTCTAGTAATGCTTATTTACTAAATGAGAGATCTTGTTCTCGTACCCGTGACTAGATCTCTGTGCCGTGGTAGGTATGTAATTCCTGGCGGCGAGATCATGGGTCAATACTTATCCGTACCTGCCCAAGATCGGTGTGTCATTAATATGGGTGGGGTCGGTAGCCTCGTGGGGTGGTGGCCAGTGCTCACACGTGAGTAGCGCAGAATAAAGACGTATTTTGAGGTTCATGTATTTTACTTTTGCAAACATCTTCAAGGATACATAAAATGGAGGGGATGGGCGCGATTTACCACACCAAAAAAATAAATCGGTCTGGGCACGAGATCACCCCTGTCTGGAGTTATGGAGCCAGACTTGCTTTTCCCTCCAAAGAGTAAACTCCAAAAGCCCCATTGTATGATACGGAGTACATACTGTACATGATGTACCCTGTAGACAATTGCTATATACAAATATGAAGCATCAGTAGAGTAACAATCAATGATTATCACCTCGACCACTGAGACATACGCGCACAGACCTTCAAGATGCACGCATGTTGAAGTCTTGGCAATACTCCCATGCCGGATCCCCCATGCCAATAAGGTGGCTTTTTTGACGTGAGACTCTAACGTGGGCCAACCGATTTTTATTACGCAATCTGCATATTACGGGACGGACCGGTACTTATCCGTATTATGTTTACTTCTTGTGATAAGGGATTTGCGCAGTATTTTAGAACCACAAATTATCCACCGCAGAGATGGTCTAGGCTCAAATGGGAAAAATACCCAAATTCTACTTGCAATCTATCTTGGATATGCCAGATTATTTAGGTTAGGGACACAGGGACTGTATGGGGATCATACAAAATGGGAAGCTGGTGGATGCTGTAAGCGAACTTCGCTTGCTTAGCGAGATCTGAAAAAAGCTTGGCTCCAGATCATGAGGCTAGGCAAGTCCCCACGAGGAACGTCCTACTTAGGACTCTGTACTCTTACAAATGCCATCACTTTGAATTAGTTAGTACTTGCGTATCTAGTGGCCTTGATCTCGTTCCCAGACAGATTTATTTTGGGGGTGTATGTAAACTATCTGAGACCTCGCATGTGGGATAGAGTCTGGGCACGAGAACAGCATGTGGGGATTGAACACCTGGTACGAACAATAAATAAAAGATACCATTGCCTTTTGGGATCCCTGTTATCAGAGTTTAATTGGACAACAGCAGATACAGTTCCAGATCTTCAAAACAGAAAAGTTTAGATCAGGATGTAGAGGGGCTTGAGTTCTGTGGGTGTTCGCCAAAAAACAATAGCCTTCTGGGTTGGGTGGGGTGTCCACAATCCTAGTCAGCATACCCTTATCACGACCTATTAACATCTGAACAGTTCTCGATTATATTTGGGGTGTGTGTAAATTGGTAGTACAGCTATCTAGTGTAGTGAAACATAAATACCTCAATATGTGTGGCGTTGCCAACATTCTGCGCGGAGACATCTACAAGCACAAGTCTTGCATGGAGCGGAGGCTTTCTTCCTTTTTTCTGAACAACTTTGTTTCGGCCAATTGCGATGCAAGACATTCCAATTGAAATCCATGCACCACTCCAGATTCGAGATCTACCCATCGCCTTTTCTACCACCAATGAATTGTGCACTGTCAGATCATGTAGGTATCAATATGTCCCAATTGCCACACGGCCCTAATATTTTTTTTTTTTTGAGAATCATTACTCGTATTCAATCTATCTAGACTCTGACGAGGGACCGCAGCCACCGCCCCAACGGCGCTGAGAGCCTGCGTGGTGGTATACAGCTCCTTGATCACCTACACGGTAATAATATCTACCATTGCTCCTGCTGCAAGGTACGCTAGAGGAAATAAAGCTCCAGTTTGGCGGAAGGTCGATTTCCCAATATCAAGAACCTGTCTGGGGCTGTCTGTGTGTGTTGCTTTCCTATAGCTGAAGTAAATTGTCGGCATCATAGCCGTCCTGTAGGCCAGCATAATACAGCTCCTTGTTGGTACCATTTGGTTTGTTTGTTCAGTTAAATTTCAGTTGGGGCACTTGGAGACCTAGACATGCACTACTCCGACTTTGCCTTACTTCCATTCTACTTTCTTTTTTCCTTGCTTCTTGGGTAAGGCGTAATCACGCATGATGCGCCGGAGAAGTCCTTCATTGAGAGTCCCGAAGTGTGTATCAAAATTCAAGACAGCGCTACTGCCGCTGGGGCAGAAGATGGATTGATGGGGGGTTTAATCTGCGAAGATGCCTCAGCAGCGGGAAAGAAACCACAGCTACATCAATTAGATTGCCATATGACCAGAATAATTAGGTAAGGTAAATGGGGTGTAACCCAAGACCCTTGATCCTTATCCCAGACAAAAAAAATTCGTTGTAGGCATCACTCTCCGGCCTGAGAGCCTAGGCGTGTATATGTGATTATAATGAATTTGATGCACGTTAGCTCGTCACGGAATAATCTACACTAACTTTGCGTTCATCACCTTATTCATGATCACTTTGGAGGAACCAATTGAGGCCCGCCAGTAATGGAAAGGCAAGTCAAAAACAAAACAAAAAGCAAAATTGTGTTAGGCCAATCTTGGTGACGCTGCTGATAGCAAGCCTGAGCACAATTTGCAATTCCCCACTCACTCTTGCGGCTCCATACTTATGATTAAATAAAGGCAGGAAATGTGCTCTAGATGAGTATGTACTGTACTTATGTATATGTTAGTTTTAATTTTATACCAAAAGTACCACTTTTCGGTGTAGTATCAAAAAGTAACAGTGCATCCAAAGAGCATGTCCTCGATAGAAACTAAACTTTAAAGCCTTGAGTGAACTTAATCCACGGTGTTGATATTTTTGTAAAGTTAGCATGTTTTGGTGTAAAACCCGTGAAGGGCTACAATTGACGCACTTGAATCATGATCACATATTACATAGTGTATGGTATACGGATATCATACACTCCATTGCGCTGACTCTAAAAATAGAATATAATAAGATAAGATTCACTCTGGTGGCAGAAATAATCGTGAGCTCAGCGCTGTGGTATCAGCTTTTCCAAAGGAAGAAATTTTTGCAGTGACGATTCTAAGATATAATGCACAAGATTTGGGGAATTTCAGTGCACGCTCTGATTGGTGTTGGGTCCTCTTGTCCGTGGCGGTGCCACAGAATGAATTTCCCAGGAATCTGGAGTCTGGTTGGGCTGTAGGTAAAATCATCATAGTATGTTCCTCAAGCCCTCGCTGAATTCTAATATATTACTATCTCAGTGTCAAGCATTTAAAATACCATGCAGCTGCCCAACCTTTTAGTTTCTTTGCCGTAGCAGCTCCTCGCGGATACACCGGCAATACCGTACCAACGACGACTATCACTCCAGCCCTGATTCCAACCAAACTTGTGTGCCTGGCAGGGGAGAAGCTGTTCAAGCAATTCTATGTGCACAGGGCCCAAGACTTGACTGAACTCGAGGTACATTGGGCCACTCTTCGGATTTGTATGGGGAACATAGCAACCACTCAACTGAGTAGAATCACCGCAGAAGAGCATATAACAGCCTGATGTTTTCATATAGTATAGAGTCGTCATCACAATTATAATTTCAAGTGCACAAACCAATTACTTGCTTATTGGAATCTGAGAAATTTTGCTGGAGGGGACGATTTTAGCGATCATTGGTGAAACCACAGGAGGTGCAAAGACTAATGGCAAGGAACTATGCATCAGATTAAAGGGAAGTATGAGTGATCACAGTGAGAATTCATGGTGGAGATCTCCCAAGTTTATTCAGTCTCCGGAGCTCATACAGGTGCCACAAAGCCGCAGAACAGACATGAGCGAGGGAAATGAATCAAGATTTTCTGAACAAGCCTATATATGTATAGCAATAGTACACTGACAACACTGCAAGATTCATGCTAAATATTCACAAGCTCTCCTTTCCTTCCTTTTTTCGCCAATCTACATTTTTCTCGCCATTGTATAACCCAAGATCCTTGCGTGAACCTATCCAGGGTATCAGTGCTGAAAGGATCTTAGATCACCCTACCCCATGCTACAGTCACGCACATACTCGTTGTAATTTCACCTGACCTTACGAAATAGTTTGTAAAAACCTACTCCAACTCTGACTGAAGATCCCTCAGCTGTCATTAGCCTAGTCGTCACCATCCCGGTGTGGACCAAAAAAGTACTTCCGAGTTTTGATCGCCACAATCTTCATCGTGTCCTTCTGATATTCCCTGAGATAGGCCACTTGTTTCTCACGATAATCCCCTCCACTCGGAGTAGGACAGTGTTCCTTGGTACTGTCCAATAGTCGTTGGAATACCGCTTCTACGAAATCTCGATGCCAGTCATCAAGGCAAACCATCCTCGATTCTGCTGGGTCCTCCATGGCCAGAATTTCTTGTCGTATAGTATCCCTCATTGTGGAATACCGACCAGCCCAATATGCCATGGAGCAACGCCGCTCCGATGACTCTGAGTCCGGGTTGATGCTGTTTACATGACTCCCGATATGTTGAGGTGCCTATAACGAGATAAATCATTAGCTGACATATGTCTAAGTTGGTTGCTCGAAAGTGAGTGTCGAGATGCCCTACATCGCTCCGAAGTGACCCCATAATTGATTGTTGGCCGGGTCTCGCCTCAGTTGGGAGTGGCAGGAGTGACATGTCGGTTTCCCTACGCCTAGCATCAATCATACTGGTGCCACCCATAGTGACAGGACTCCTCTTAGTCACCTCGAGACCATTCTTTTTTGGCCAAGGTGGGAAGCGCCCTCCATCAGGATTTTGGTATTTATAAGTCTCTGGGCTCGGTTTCTGGTAACCTTTACTGGCTGGCAATTTGAGATTCTCCGTTGGACCCAAGACCCTGTTGCTAACAGCTTCGATGAAGTTGTCTGAATTATAGATACTCGAATGTTCAGTGCCACAGCTCTGTCGACGCTGAGTGGTACCTAGTCCCGGTAAGGTATGCACTCGGGGATTTAGAGGCGCAATTTCTTCACTGGAGGGTTCTTTCCCCTTCCCTTGGAAATATTGACGCAAGTTCGACTTGGAAGTAGTGTACCATTTCTTCACTACAGGGCCAGACGGCGTACTACCTGGGCCAAGATCAGAGGAGGTTAGTGGGTGATGGTTGGGTGTTGGCTGTTGGACGTCTTTAGAACCAAGTGCTTCAAATTTTCTCACTCTGTCCAAAACGGCTCCTGCTCCCTTCGTGAAACCCCGCTTCTCCTCCAGCTTCCCGGCTGCCTGGGTGGTAGCCCCTGCTTCTTTCCTATTTGTATCCTTCGGAAGATTATTGCCCCACGAGAAATTCCTGATGCTCAAGTTCCCTAGATACCCCAGAGATTTACTTGCTTGCTTTCCAGGAATTGTTATAATTGATTCCGTAGCTGTTTGTGAATTATATTTTGATTCAACATAGCGTGGATATGTGTACTGTTGTTCTAGAAGGGAACCCTCAGAAGTGGCCCCTGGACTACAGGGTTTGCTCCTTTGTCTCTTCGACTGCAATTGCTGGTTAGTGGTCGATCCGGTTTTCTCATCCTGAGGGCTTGGCTGACCCTCTAACAACCAACCTTGAGCCTCAACATGGGGCCCAAGTGTTGCCTCTTGGCCATGGTGAGACTGCTGGGCTACAGCATAGACCAAGTCTTCGCCCTGTATCGGCTTGTTTTTCTCCAATACTCTCGGCTTACTAACTTGGGCATATCGTGTTTCTACATTCCCTTCAGGCCTCTCAAACCTTAATGATACCCTGCGCTTATAACCGTCATGGATATCGTGGTCTTGCACCACAGCCAAGCCAAGTCCCTGGAGAGGAGTATCACCGTCGGGTCCTAAGGCCGTCTGAGACCGGTTATTTTTATACTGCATGGTGAAATACATCGGCATAAGTGCCTCTGAGGATACCATCACTGGGCTGCTGTTGGCCTCTTTTTTATCGCGGCCTATATCCCTTGCAGTTGTCACTCCCAACATCCCATGGTTGCTCTGAATCAATGGCTGAGATTTGGCGGCATCACGGCTACCGAACAACTTGCGTGGAGAGAGCGGATCAGTTGCTGTTGCTTGTACTGGTATTCGAGACCTGAGATGTTGTTGCTGGCGTTGATATTGTTGTTTACTTTCCAATGGGCTTGCATACTCCGCAATAGCAGCAAATCGGACCGCAGCCGGGCGGGATGGTAGTCGTTCAGGACTCGGTGTTTGATTGTATTGCTCACGGAGCTCCGTCATCCGTGGTGATTCAAAGCCGGAAGCTAGGTAAGATGTGGAGTCTGCAGCTGGTGCAGGAGGCACACGGAGGTTGGGTGGCTGGTGGCGAGGTTTTGCAGGTGCCTGCCCGGGTCGATTGGGCTCGCCTTGGTATCGGCTTCGCCTCGATAGATCTTTGTGTGAAGAAGGAACGATATTCTGACTCAAAGGCTTTGGGAGTGGGGTGATGTAGTTGTTTGTTTGCCTGCGTGCACCAGTATGAGGGTGTTGTGGGCTACGATTGAGGGACGGGGTTTTCGGCTTTGGAAGCTTAGAGTAACTTGAAGATGCATTTGAGAGGCGGGGAGGCATATGAATAGAGGGGATGCGTGTAACTATCAAAGGTCGAAGGTGCTGGATTTAATCCCTATTGCAGGGGGTTTTGTTTAGGGTGTGGTGGGGTGAATGTGGGTACAAACCCATAACTATGATACACCAGTGATTAGGTTAGCGAAGTGAAAGTTTGTGTTTGTTTTGACAACGCTTGTAGTCGCACTTGGAGATAAACTCGCGCGGTTTTTCTTTCTGAATATCCCATAGTAGGCGCTAGACACTCCTTTTCCAAACGCAGGGCAAGCCCCATAACGCTAGGAATTCACCTGCCCAGGCAGCTGTAGGGGTAATGACGTACCAATACGGGGCCAGTGTAGCCAGACTAATTCCTGATACCTTCCGGTTAGGATTTGGCGTTTTGCGCACCCCCGAGACTACACACCCCCTATTGCTAATGCGCAGTTCGCTAGGAATGCGTTAATACGAGAACAATTTTACAATTTTGTCGAGTTCTTGATATAGAATCAGAGTTTGGGTACAGTTAGTCTCGACATCTGGCCCTAAAGTAGGGGCTATATGTGTGCATATGCGTATTATATGGGGATGCTGTATGTGAAGTCCTGCACAACTTCTTTCCGTCTAGATATCCACGCTGATACCTCACCAATTGCAAGGTCAAACTGTGGCCTTCAACATGCATACCGATATTAATTATCACATATATTTTAGATTAATCTGTACCTAGTTGTTTGAACGCCCTCACACCTGTTGGTATAATATCAGTAAGGAAAGGCTTCATCTAAGCTATGCGGAGGAGGAGTAATGATAATCCAAATACCCCATATGCTCACACGCTCCACCAGAGGCAGTTCTCTCCTATTATTTTAGGTAGATTGGTGGACCACCCCCTTGTTCTTGATATACTCAATATATACAGAGCCCCTGATAAATAGCAAAAAATAGAACAAAGATTCCTGTACATTTCTCAAGGTGTACATATACAACTACGAGAAGCTTTTCGCCAGAAGCCACAAGCCCGATCACAGTAGTTTACATGTAGCATGGTTACAAGTCAAAAGGTTTTCACCCACCTCTACCGCCAAAGTAACACCCTCCACGGCAGGTCAACAGCCCCCACAAAGATTTCTAGGATTATTCTTGGTAGTATTAGGTTCCTAAGGCATAGATTTTGTTTTGCCCGGGTCTCAGCATGGATTTTCATACCTGGGCAAAGTCATAGACTGTATTTGCTAGAAGAAGGATTGGGTATATGACGTTGCCATACAAATTTGTATGGGCAAGATACTTAACCACTCAGAACCCCCCCGTATACCAGGTACCTAGGGTGGGAATACACATAAACATCATGAGCTTGATAAATACTTATTTTTAGGGCCATAAGTAAGCCAATCTCTGACGTTGGTGGGTTTTTATGACTTTTCAATATATTTAGACTGTACAAATTACAACGGTGGGTAGTCGGGGCTTACAGAGGTAGCAACAAGGAAAAGGTGGGATGGCTAGCGGGGTTGTCGGACCTCCGTGAAGTAATGCGGAATAAGAGGATCCGGTGGGCCGCGTCGGTATACGGAAGGCATCTCCCGGAGCAAAGACAGAAGGTGGAAGAGATCCTGCGGGAGGTGATAAAGGAAGACTCCCAGCTACGATGGATGAAGGAATATCAAGGAGCAAGAGTAGTGAGGGTAGAAGGGCTGGATGCGAATGCCGTGAAAACATGGACAGACGGCAGCAGGGTGAAGGGCAGAGCGGCAGGAGCGACGAGAAAAGCTGGGACATACCTCGATGGGGGTGGCTATGATATGGGAATACTGCGACACGGTGACATTGGATAGCCAAGGGATAATTAAACGGATACACGACCTGAGGCATCTATCCCCGAGGTTTGGATAGAGGAAAAATTGGTAGAGCAGATAGTGGAGAGGCCGAGGAGACTAATGTGGATACGGGGGCAGCAAGGGGAGACTACATGTAGTCTGGTTGGGAGGAGGGTCGTGCCAACCAGACTAAGGTGAGACTACCTGCGGACGATGTGGCAGCCACACCTATATGAACTACACATATGTACGGAGAAATGTCAGCCTTATATATCCCACCCATGCTCATGTAGTGTGTTTGCCCAGGCCTTACACCCCGCATATATTTCCTCATATTTCCTCCGATTTCCACCAACCTGTCACACGACTTGGATAAACCAAGCTCGACTACAAACCGTCACCAAAAAGCCTTGATATTCTCTGCTAAAGGCCCATTCTATCCAGGAAAATTAACCACCTTGAAGGTACTTTGTTCCACTCCAATTCGCTTGATCAGGATTTGAACCCTACTTATATTTCCCACTTTGTCCTAGGGCAAGCGTTGAGTTCCAACAGCAGCATTTTTATCAACTCTTTCGATATGTTAGTCGAAACTCTCGACGTAAGACTCAATAGTCTGGATGACACAGTAGTCACTGGTGCTGCCACGGAGATCGTGGTTGATAAAAAATTAAAAATCTCCTTCCATCGAACCGTCCGCGTACCAGACGACAATAAGCAGCATGCATTGCCTCCCGGTCTTGGATGTTTCCCCCTTTTCAATGTAGGAGCATTCAAATCGAGTTTACCCCAAGACATGGTAGAAAAGGGGGGAATTTTTCTACCTATGTATCAGAGAGAGGCAATGTGGATAAGATTCAATTCGACCCAACTTAGCGCGCAGCCCTATGCGATCAGAGTTTTCATTGGTGGGGTAAATGGTATTACCGGGGAGCCAATGGTCCCCGACATGAGCACCTTATTGAAGGCGAGAAATGGAGTTCCCCCCAAGCAAGATTATGTGGTTGTCCCACCTCAGCCTTGGCTCGACGGTGTTGCCGTAGCTCCAGGTGAGCTTCCAGAATCACATACACCTGTTCACAATAAATATCAATTCATTCAAAGAACTAACAAAGATGAGTGCCAGGTACTGTGAGGCAGTTTGTTGCAATGCCGACTGGAACTGGATATAATGTCGAACATCAAGTGACCGGAAAGGAAACCGTTGGTGGCCTCCAGCTCGAAGTTATTCCTGCCAAAAAGCGCATCGCTCCACCGCGCCCCGCGTACCGCACCTCCAGCCATGGCTCGTATCGAATTTTTGTTAAGACGCTCACTGGAAAAACAATTGACATTTTTGTTAGTAGTTCTGATACAATTGCATACATCAAGTCGAAGATTCAAGAGCGCGAGGGCATCCCCCCAGACCAACAGCGTTTCGTTTTTGAGGGTAAGCAACTGGAGGACGAATGGACACTTCTGGATTACGGAATCCAGAGGGACAGCAGTCTGCATCTCATCCTCCGACTTCGTGGTGGTGGAGGTGGAGAGCCACTGACCATGGGCCTCGCCGCTGGTGGCCGAATCAATCAGACCATTATGGGAGACAAGGAGCCAGCAGATATCTGGGACACTTGCCGCAGTACGATCATCAATATACAGTTTATCAATAGTGTTAGGTTCGAGGAGGTCACTGGCATGCTCATCCCCCCAACCCCGATATCAGTCCAAACGTACGCCAATGCGGGATTACCGTTTTTCCAATTCCTGAATGAGGATCCCTCGGTGATTTCTGGAGACTTTGGGAAGCTTAAGTCTGTGGCTCAAATTGATCGGGCTATACTTGCCTCGGCCAATAAGGACATCCTCTATCATCCTACTGCACCTCAGATCTGTACAATTTGCTCAAAGGCTTTGGCTGACTGTGTGTAAGTCAAACTATTCTCGTTGCTGAGCCTACATCTGTGCCCGTGCTCAATACCCCTGAGTTCTCCTCTTCAAGACGTACGCCTTCCAAGTTCTACTGTACTTGCCTCCAGCCGGCAACTAATTTAAGTCATTGAAAAACAGCATCCGCCCTTGCAACCATACAATTTGCCGTAGCTGTGCAACTAGCACCGGCACAGCGAGTGGCAAGCGCTGTACTTTCTGCAAGAAGGCCGTCATACGCGTTGTTGGAGTAGCTGCACCGATGATGGCACCGAACTTTGAAACCTTGAACATGGCTTTGCCAGTAGTCTTGATGGAGATGAAAGACGGCAGGATTCCATTCAGGAGTATCAACACCAAGGGAACCTGATCGTGGCTTGACGCGCAGAAGCATCTGTGGACGGGGTAAATAAGTTAGGGTCGAGGCTACTCCAGACTGTGACTGGGGCCAAAGGGATTTAGGGTGGGCAATGATACTCTGGAAAGTTAGCGTAGCTAAGTAGGTTGTGAGGCCAAATAAGACATAACATACACTTATTCAGCTCGCTATGACTCAGGACAGGTAGAAAGTTTCCCCAAGCTGCGGCAGGTAGTTTCTATCTACTTGCCCGAGCTGAAGAGTTTCTTTGGAAAGCTAAGCAAATGATTGGCATGATCTAGATACTAACCTACATTGGAGGAGTAGAAGGAATTACAACAATGACATCCTGTTCCTCTTGACGGTAGACCTCAACCACGCCACAGCGGTTTCTGGTATTTGCATTCTTTTCAGCCCACCCCGCACCAGTTAAATCCCGTGCTTTAGCTTTCTCCTTCATCTCTTTTTGCCGGAACTTATTTCAAAGTCGGTGGAACAAACTCTTGCATAACGGGTTCCTCAATATGTGGACTAAATATATTGTCTGAAGCCGAAGTGTTTGAGGGCCAAGCATTTATTTCCATCGCATGAGTATGCTGCAATTGTGTAAAGAGCTCGGCCTGTTCTCCAGTAAGGGGTTGATGTAGTTTTTCTTGCATATAGTGACCGAACCAATAACTTTTTTCTTCGGTTGAGATAGATATCTTAGGGGTTCTTCCTGCAGTAATAGTTGATCAAGAAGGTTTGGATAATTAATATCGACCCAGCTTCTGCAAGTTGCTTTTGATGATTTCTACCTTGTCGCTTGTGCTCAGGATAGGCAACAGCTGCACCTTCAATCTCCAATGGATGAACATGTGTAAGATCTTTGACAGTTAAAACCCATCCCTTTTACCTCCGCCCGTCCCATCATTGACCTTTTTAAAGAAGAGAAAACATATCCACTTGCAGTCCTTTGCTCGGGATTTCGTCCCTCGCTTCCGCTCCTCAAGACGCCTGGTATTCCTTGACTTTCCATAATGTACATAATGTACACAAAGACACTCAATACGCCCTTATTTCTGAACTACTATCAATAACAATAGCAAATCCTGCATAATCTTGTAGGCGTCGAAAGCATCATTGATATTGTTCTCTTGTAATTGGTGCATGCTGATATAAGTCTGAGATTTCATCCTTCATACCTGCAATGTTGCGTGCGCTCCGAGCTTGCGTTGTTGTTGTAGTTGTGGTCTTATCTCACGAGAGAAACTTTCTAGAGGTCAGCCTAACCAAGTTTCGTAACTGGTAGCCATACTACCCCCAACAAAAATTGCCAACTCTATTAGCTCCACCAAAACAGATCCGATTTCATATTTGAAAACGTATACCGCTTCCTCTCACTCCCTGAAATATCTCTACGCTCGTAAATTCTTTTTTCAATGTTTACCTAGAGAGTAGATAGCTGCCAAGCTTTGGCCTTTTCAGAGCAATGTTACATGTATGGTCAATTTGTGGAAGTTCTAGCTAAATTCTTTCCCAATCTGGCATAGGTTATTGTGATTTATACCTAAACGGATTAGCGATCGCCACTCAGAAATGTTAGGTAACGTTAATCCCAAAACCCAAAAATGCATATTAGCCCTACTAAAAAGACTCTAGAATCCTGGTAATTTGGTGAGCAAGTAGGTGTACTCATAGTACATATACCTACCAGGGTTTTTTACCAAAATTTTTAACAAATGATCGGCTCGGTACTCCGTACTGACCAGCTGTTGTTACTTTTCCTGGGGAGTGCCAGGCTCGTTTCCGGTAATTACCAATGTCCGCTTGGTGGAATTAGGGCCCACCGCCAACGGGCTGTACAGTGGCATAACGATAAACTGTTCTCATTCGCATAGTAAAAATAATCCCCAGCTGTCCCAGCCGCAAAAGTTCCAGTAAAGCGTAAACAAACCAACAAAAAGCACCACAAGGCCACATACTATAATGACCAGAGAAGATATTGGACCATCATTTTTTTTCTTTAATCCATTACTGTATGCATCCCTAATAGGAGGGATATGACCGGGTGAGGGAGACAGATTGTGTAATTGGGAGATATTTAATCTAGAAGCTTCACGATCTCGCTATAGCTATCCCGATAAAAGTACGCTTTCCCCTACTCCCAGAGTGCCTTCATACAAACGGAATTCTTCTGGCAGAGGCTAATATTCTATTCACATGCTCTCGTGCCAAGACTTGGTATCGATTGCGAATTATTTTCTGAGGATACCTTCTATATATTGAAAATACTTACCTATCTCCGTCTTGATCAAATTTTGAGGCTGCAAACTACCAAATAAAAAACATATATAAAATGGGCACCGGGATTCTTTGGGCTAGTAGGTACATAAGACATAAATGCCGCTTTAGGTTCAAAGATTTGTTATGTCTACTTCCAGTAGTGCATACAGTATCATCTAACAGTCAAGCGGAAATCATTAAGCTTGCAGAGCTTGCAACCTGCACCAAAACCACTTGCGTATCTAGGTAGGTAAGTAGCTAGTTTCCCTTGCATTATCATATATAGATCCTAGAAGTGTCATGCATTCCCTGCCTTCTAAGTGCCCCAACCTGCGGGAGAAGTACATGCATGTGTGAACATCATACACGCTGACGATCTACTGTAGCGAACTTTCATACTTAATCTCATGCATTATCTGCAAATAGGTATAGGGAAGGGTCCGGAGGCTGGTCACTTTCTTAGATATAGGAACTGGGCTTAACCCTGAACTCAGTCACCAAGTTGTGAGGATCTGCCAACAATGATGAATCGATACCTATCCTGACTCCACAGAACAAGCAATCCCAGTAGAATGGGAGAACAGGGGCCACTCTGATCTAAAGATCATAGACTGTGGCAGGTTCTGACCTCGCTACCGGAATTCAGCCCACAGCTCTGAGTCAGACTATAAATATATATGTATATGTACGAAATAATGTGATGGGCTTAAACCTTTTCCCGCACCACCCAGTAATTCAACTACATCTTCATGCCTCCAGACATATCAGCAGTGATCTAGCTGCAGAGTATTGAGGAGTCAATAATCGCATCCTATCTAGACTATGGCGAAGAGTATTGCGCATGCCCTTCCACCTGAGCCTATTCAAATCTACTACACGCGCATACGGATACTTTAGAAGGCACGAGAACAGGGTTAGCCTAGTATGTACGTAATAGACACACTACTAGAGTTATTTGATGTCTGGGTGAAACCTATCCAATTGAGGTGATCTGCTCTGCCTTTTAACTACGGTTCCAATGCCTGAAGGAATCGCGATGCTCTGCATGTACTCGGGGCAGGCAAGAAAGAATCGGAATGTGGCGTTTTGGCTACAGGCGGCAGGGGAGTTGGTCAAGGATTGCTGAACCTTTCTTCATCCCCCCGTCACAGTTCTCATGAGTGACCATAACGAA
>Ga0307514_10002010_pt1 | contig 22049 bp, 29 predicted proteins | sample 16_EM_MG_FD_203088 | JGI IMG/M metagenome (GOLD analysis project Ga0307514, IMG submission 203088) | Populus trichocarpa ectomycorrhiza microbial communities from riparian zone in the Pacific Northwest, United States - 16_EM | ecosystem: Host-associated > Plants > Roots > Unclassified | place...
AAGGCCTGTTCGACCGTGTGGAACCGCCATTGTGCCTTCGTGGTTTTGTTGTTTACTGGGAAAGGCAACGAACCTCCATAATATCTACATCCCCATGCATGAGCATATAATCGTCGCTCTATATCACTGAACTACCTGTGTTCCCAGACGATGGCGACCCCTTTGTATCGTTTGGCCAACCTCATAACGTTGTAGTGGTAGCGGCGACCGTCGTCCTGTCATTTAAAACATTAAGCGCTGAAGTCACAATCGACCATTGATTGTCGTAAGGATCTCACCGCAAGCGAGTCGCCGAAACTTTTGGCGTTGGACTCTCCGATATCAAGGACTGTTCAAGGCTGACGTGAGTGGCACGCGGGGGGTTGATCTGGCATATAGGTCCACGTACGAAACACAGGACCGCCAGGCCTGTAGTACCTCGCGTCGTACCAGTACCTGTTCCGGAAGGTACCTTTATAGCCACCAAAGTGATCGATGGGGAGCTGGATGGGGATGAATGAACAACTGCGGATCTGGAGGTTTGCCCGACGGTGCAGGACGCACCGTAAACCATCGAATTGGAACCTCGCGCTTCGTCGGTGGAGATTCCCTCCCCCTGTATAACATCTGCCTCCTCTCCATCATCAGATCTTCCACGCTCGGCGCTCGAAGCGCATCGACCGCGAGCACAAAGAGACATATTAAGGCGAGCGCCGCCTTGAGATAAGACAACATCTGGGCCGTGAGATGGGGGGGCCTTTAGGAGGAGGGGTTAGGTAGACCTCCGTCCCTTTATAGGGAGACATGCATGTGAAACACACCACGCCAAGAGAAAAGGCTATACGCCAGCTGTACGGATCTGCGCCAGGAGCTAAGGATTACCTCTAGTCTATCCCCCTATGAGTGGGATGAGAGGGTTCGATGCTTGTCAGTGCCTCCTCGCATAAACCTTTCATCTTGGTCCATGACCAAGGTTCTTGTGTGCGATGAACCCATGGTGAGAGGAAGATGCCTCCACCGAGAGAGGGGGCAAGGGGATTAACACGACGCAGTGCCTGTCGGACATGGAGAGCTAGGTGGGCGTAATCCCGTGCCAAGAAATAAGATCGGGGCGCATATATAGGCTGCAACACGATAGGCTCTCGGCTTCATCGGGTTCCCCCTTTGCAAATGTGTAGAGGGGATTTCCAAGTCCGATTGCCAGCAAACTGATAAACATCGAGTGCGGATCCGTCAACTGATCTGAGAACAGATCGGGATACCCAATCCAGGACACCATAAACAATAACCGTGGTCATTACTATGTTCATGAGAGGGTATATATCACAAGAACGTGGATCTACATCCGCTCAAAAGCATCCTCGGGGGGAGGTAGGAACAACGAAAACTCCAAGTATCAAGCAGAAGTGGATTTCTCCTTGTCTCCCGCCAGACCTTGGTCTGGCTGGTCGACGGGCGAACGAACAGAAGCGGTACTATTGGAAGCTTGGGAAGGTGATGAGGTCTGCAACTTTAAACTCGGGGGTTGTTGGTTAGGATCAAAATGAGCGTGAAGCGCAGGTGTTCGTTTGGGAGAAGTTGCGATAGGGTCGGGCTTCTCAGACTCGGGTGATGAGTGGAGTACGGGGGGTTCCGAAGAGGAAGGGAATAAGATGGAGGGGGTACCATGTGAATGGCCATCGCGAGGTGGGACATTTAGTAACGTAGGTTCGGAAAGTCTCCTCGTCCCCGACTCAAGATACTTGCGGCCGAGGTCTAGCTTCTCCGGATCTTTCTCTTCTCCAGGTTGTCGCGGCTCCTCATTTATCGACTGCGAGGCCAACCCACTGGTTTCACTGCCACGCCGGTCTCGAATGTGACTGCGATTATGGGCTTCGGAGAGTGCAGTGCGTCTTCTGTTCCTGATGATTGTTCCAACCGCCCCGAAGGTGCCCCGAAGGGAATCTAAGCCGGGTTGTTCAACCTTCTCTACAATTATTTCTTCATCTTCTGTGTCGCCAGAGTCGTCGTCTGCAGGTGTGGCATGCCAAGCTTGACTCGTGCCTAATTCGACGTCCGTCGGTGAATGGGAAACGCCGGGTGGCATGGTTGATGGTGCTTGGCTCCGCGAACTCATAGTGCGGCGGAGGCGGCGTCTGGGAGATGATGAGGCAGAGGTGCGGGACCTGGCGTCCAACTCTCGTGAAGCTTTTGGGGCCGGCTCTCGCTTCGCGACTTCGAGCAGCAAAGTGGTATGTTCATCGACCTTATGGGGAGGGTGAGCCACATTGTGATGGGCGTTGACCATACTACTTACATTGGGCAACTTCCTGGGATCCACCTTGGACATTTGAAGGATAGTGATCCCGGTGCAAATCACCAAGAAGGCGAGGACAACCGTTACGATTATCCTCGCCGACGCCTTCAGGCCTTGATAAAGAATGACAGATGTCACCAATGTACAGAATGTGACTGAAACCCTGTCAGTGACCGAATCAATGTGCGGATGTTCGAGGCTTACAGGTAACGTAGTATGTCGGCGTCACTGTGGCCTGGGAATCAGATAAGTGGACTACGGACTGGTAGGGCAAAACTGACCCATAGCTAAGGAGCAGGTGTCAACTATAGAAGCGAACGAGAGGAAGGAAAGACCCTACCGGTGTTAAATAACGCAAGAGCAACATTCAGATAATATATCTCCGTGACTAGGTGGCTTTAGCAACTCGTTTCAACCTAACGAAGCCATACTCACTTAGTGTGATCACCACGAAGGCGATCAAGAAATAAATGAACCAATTCTTAAACTGCCACGAACAGTCAACGCCCACATCTCAGCAAATTCTATTGAGGCGAGCTCACTTGATTGTCACCCCTGATAGAGGTAAGGATGCAAGCGCCGAGACCTTGGATGCAACTAACACTGAGGCCGCCAATCAAACTGCAAACCCCGATGTATGGTAACATGGACTTGTGTCCATACTTCGGGGCCACCCAGACGGCCAAGATAATAGAAGCCACAATCGCGACCGATCCCCAGGACAGAAACCCGGCCGAGAGGAAGAGTTTTTTAAAATCTGCGATATTCGTGACGCTCTGTTCTTCTGGGGCGTTCAGGGCTAGAATGGAGGCCCCAAGGATACATTGGATGGACCCGATCCAACCAAAGAGAGATAGCTTCTCTTTGAGAACGACATGGGACAGAATGGCGGATATCACGACGGATAATGCACCCATGGGGGTCTAAATAGAGATGAGATTCTCGCGGCATCAGACAAGAGATCAACGTACAACCACGATAGCTTCCACGAATGCGTAAGCTGCGAAATTACATATTTCCCCTGGACGAACGTGAGTGCGTCGGGATCTCCGGGCTGCAGAGCAATCGTACCGAGGATCATAATGATCATTCCTGTCCACCACATAACCTACAGTCCCTCTGTCAGCGCAAGGTGACAGCGTTCTCGCATGGAACTCACAGATTTGAGATAACCGACACCTTCGCCAGCAACCTTCCCCTTCTGCGAACTCAATAAACCCTTCTTCTTGAACACAAACGAGGAGCCGATGAGCGCTCCAGAACCAACGGCCAAAATAATTCCAATCCTGTTGTTGAAGGTAACACGTTCCTTTAATGTCTTGCTGGATGGTTTCCTGTAGTCACTCACGCACGATACTCTGGGGGTTGAGTGGAACTTGAATCTCCAGCCATGGTGAAACGAAAGTGAGATGAAGAGGATAGACTATTGTGGAGCTTGGGAGGGATGACAGTATGTGGGCACACGCCAGTTGGTGGGGTTGATGGGGGGAGGTGGTGCCACTTACGTCTTCCTCCACGACTGACGACCGTATGAACTCCGTTGGGTCAGTGTCCCAAGGCTGGAGTTGGAAGGCGTCCGTTTGAGAGAGAGAGAGAGAGGTGTTCGCGGGTAAAGCTTCTCGCCAACTGGTCGGAAGCGGCCACGACCGCCAATGGCGTCCCGATAGAGACCCAATAAGCACCTTCCATAAATGGCAACTCCGTCCGCTCTTGCAGGTGACGAGATATCGACGTCGAGTGAGATAATCACAGCAGCTAACCAAGTACAACTGGGAGGCGCTATTATAGCCACAAAACGTGGTACAGTAAATCATGTCAAGTCAAATCGCAACCTTCTCCAATGCCGCCAAATGCACCGCTGCGAGCCAAGCCAAGATGATCTCAACTCGTGGTCCATGCAATGGTATACTGATCGACAACCCCTTCTTTTTCTTCCCCGCTGCGGCTTCATCCTGCTCCATCTCAATTCGCTCCCTCTGCCGCTTTGCAACTGGTTGAAGAAGGATACGCAGGTGGTCCAACGACTGCATCAACGCGACGTTATCCGACATATGTGACGTCCCGCTCGCGGTAGGCGTCAACGCAGGTGAAGGTACCCTGGAGGATGAACCACCTGCACGATTGCCGACGCTAGACGCGGATCCACCGTAATCGGATATAGAGAACAAAGGCAACGGCTGCGGGTACTCATCCGCCACCCCAGGCGTATCCGGTTCGACTTCTCTATCTTTGCCATTCGATTTGATGCTCCCCGATGGCATGAGACGTTTCCTGGAACAGGAATTCGGTTGTAAACCGACCGCCCATCCGCCTGCAAGTCGCTCGAGGATCTCTGCAAATTCTGCCTGGGCCATAGACCTCGGAGGAAGGAAGACCGGGTAGCCTTCCAGTCCATCCACGATCATCGTCGTCCTCGAAAACGTAGGCAGTAGTGTCGTAAAGTCTCCCATGATCAACAGGCACAATAAACGGCTGAAGTACGCTTCGACCAAAAGTGGATGGTAAGTGGTGATGGAAGCGGGGACCTCGGGAATAACGAAGTTCCTTGGAGGGGAGGATTTTTGGCTGTGATGCCCACTCTTGAGCGACTCGAACAACAAGAACGCATACTCGGTACGTTGCACAAGATCCCCTTCAACGAGCCCTGGATAGGGCGGCCCTTCGACGGTGTCAAAGTGAGACAAGAATTTCTCGTGATCGCGGAAGCTCTTCTTGACCAGGCTAATAATGGTCTCTTTGAACGTGGGGTCAGTGAGCGCCTCCCGGTAGGCAGCCAGCTTTGGTCCGTCCTTTCTTCCAAGGGGTCCGTCTGGGTTACCGATCTCCGTTCCACCAAATCGCCCCCCTTCGACGTAACAGAGTCGTAGATCGGTTCCATCAGGAGTGGTATTCTTTTGTACACCTTCCAGCTTGAGCATAGCGACCTCGATCAGGAAAATGGCGTGTTGGAGATACGCGGTACCTCGGAAGAACAAACATTGGGATTCAATCGGTTCGGGAGCATCGAGGAGGACTGAAGGGTGAAGGATGAGTTGGTCCCCCTCAGACCCATCGTAAGTCAAGGGCAGGTCCGATCCAGTGCCATCTTGCTTCCCAAGTTCGCCTTTCCCCTTCTTCTTCTTTCCCCCTTTACCTCTGGAGGGTTCATGTGCAACACTTCCGGCGCTGTTGTGAAGTGACTTGGCTTTGCGACGAGCACGAGCCTCGCGTAAAGCGTGGGTAAAATCCTTCGTGGCCATAGAGTACTCGTCCCGGAAGACATGGACTATTCCCCTGGTACGTAAATATTCAAGTCGGTGGGGACATTGAGCAATGAGGTTATCCAAAACGTCGGTATTCGTAGACTCGGCCAATTGTCTGTAGGACTGTCAACCCTATCCTCGGATCTACAACCATAGACGGAAAACTTACCGGGAGGGTATCTTCTCGTGGAAAAAGTGTACGTATCTCGCATCCGGATCATTGGGATCATATTTGAGGACTCGCTCGGCGATATCATCGAAGACACTTCCTCCTTGCATAACCATAACGCTCGAAGCAATCTCATCCGCCGCGTACGCAGCCGCAAGCTTTTGAACAGCCAACGCTCTGAGTCGGTGAATCCGGGTAGCAGACATCGTTACGTTCCTTCCGCCGTGAGCGTTATCGCCAAGAGGGTTGAATCCTTGTGTGGACCGCCAAGAGGAATTCCCCATCCCTCCGCTTCCGTTGCGAAGGGATCCCAGAGCGGCGGCTGACAGTCCAGACGACGCGCGAACGGAAAGTTCTGACGCCTCATCTATTAACCTGCGTATCGACGCGACAGACCGAAACACTCCCGGATCTACCGGAGGAGGGCTGGCCTTTCCTGGAGCGGGTGATGGGAACGGATTCGTATTCGCGTTCTGCGAAAAGGAAGTAAAAGTCATCCGAGGGGAGTCGGGTGGGGTGTGGTCGCTCAAGCTAGCAAAGCCACGATCGCGGGGTTTTGGAGGTGGTAACCCGCGCAACTCACGTTGCGGGGGAGGTGAATGGGTGACATCAGGTGCAGAGAGCATGCCTGGGTCCATGTTGAGAACGAGTAAAGACTCGAGGAGTTCGAGGGGCAGTTGTAACCATGGTCCCTAGACAACATCTCAAACTTCAGCATTCTCCGGTCCCATTCGGAGAGGAAAACGAACGTGAAAGGAACTGATGTATTTCCAGTGCTTGTTCCTGCTTATATACAGAGGTGGCGGCTGGTTCTCCTCGACGGTAGGAGTGGGAGTGGGAGGTGGGATGGGAGAAGTGGCAGCTTCCTTCGCCTTGTTGGATTTCTTTCCTTTCTTCTTTTTCTTCTTCTTGGCCGCAGCAGAGGTGGATGGGGCTGCCGCCGTCGTCGCTGGGTCGTCCTCGGCGAGCGGTGGGGATGGTGGGGGAGTCAAGACCTGGACTGGCTCTGCAGCCGCGCAGGAATCCGTGTCCGAGGTCGAAGTCATAAGGTGGAAGAGTGAAGGTGAGTTGAGAGGAATTTTCCTCCGGGAAAGATTGAGGAAAATGAACGGTGAACGAATTTGGACACTGACTCTCGCGCTCCCTCCTCCCCGCTGCTTGCCTTGACCCTCGCCAACTATGCATCTCATGTACACTTTGAATGAGAATGGCGACAGAGTCTACACACTCAAGGTACTGGACATATTTTCCCTCCTTTTGTTCAGACCCTTATCGTTTCACGCCAGAAAGTGACGACCTCGGGTAAGGTGACAAAATCTGCGCACCCAGGTCTGTTCAACCCACCCCTCCTTCGTATTACCCAAGCTCAAGAATATTGCCATCGTATCCAACAGCACGATTCTCTCCGGATGATAAATTCTCTCGTCACCGAGTCACTATCAAGAAGAGACACGGGATCCTTCTCACCCAGCAGCCTGCAAAACCTTTGTGACATGTTTCACGTCGGGAACTATATGCTTGTAGAATCTCGCAAAAAAAGAAAAGGTACATGTTCACGAAATAAGGCGACCGTCTGAAGTATGTAGATGTGTCCTACACAGAATCGAGTATCATGGATCATAAGCCGGATTAAAACGGGGCGATAAGAGACCGGGCGAAGAAGTATCTCAACGAGCGGGATCTGTGAAGAGGACAGCACCGTTGAGAATAAAATGCAGGTATCGTCATTGGGGAGGGAAGGAGGCTAAAAATGAGAGACAAAATCGGTCCGTCATGGATTCGCTAAGTGAAACAATGCAATGGTAGGAAGGAAAGAAGATCATGTCCTAGCGAAGAAAAATGTCACGAATACAAAAGTCGTGGAAGAGCTTTCGAGTTGTTAGCTTCCTTCAGTGGGCGGTACCGTACCCACCCGGTTGAGGCGTGCCAGCTCCAGGAGGCAAATACGTTGATCCTCTCGAGTAACGGTTCTGCGGCGGACTCTGCTGACTCTGCCTTTTCCTTGCAACCCGTCGAACACCATCAGGTCCAGGAACCGGTCCATTATCCGACAGACTAATACCCCTGGCCCTGCGACTCTGAGACTTTGGGGGTGGGGACGGTGCGTAGTTCCCTGGGGGATAGTCCTCGGGCTCCGTGGAGAATGGGACTCTGTCGTATTCTGGCATCGTCCGCTGAGAGTTGGGATAGACGAACGGGTTCGTTTCCCCACCATCGCGGGTGGATCGAACGGCGCCGTGGTTGCTTGACTCGGTGGATGATGGGGAGGTATACCTGGAAGGTGACTGCATGGATGGCGAGGGTTCGGGAGTGTCGTATCCATACCGATCATCTACGGGCTGAGGGTTGCTGATGAGTCGTTGACGAGAAGAATCAACTCCTCCCGCATCTTCGCTTGTCCTCGAAAGGCGGGATGTCTGCATTGGTGGCGGGGAAGGTCGGTTGACGGAAAGGGGAGCAGGGAGCATCAACAGCTGCTGGCTATCGTGCCGAGATCGAGATCCACTTCCTTGGGTATAGTTTGAGGACTCTAGGGTAGTAGCATCGTAACCGCGAGAATCGCGTTCCGTAGTGGATACCAACGATTGCCTACAAGAATCAGCATTCCTGGATTCCCATTATGCGCAGTAGCCGGTGGTGAAAGAAATGACATACCTCTTGGGAGAGCTAGAGCGAGGCTCATAATAAGAATTCCTTGCCGAAGGGGTCCCACTCTTCCACCTTCTATCCCTCTCAAACTCAACCCATCTCTTCATAACGATGCCGGAAGAATCAAACTCTCCTCTCTTGTCGCCATGATCTGCGTCCGCAGCGGTCTCTCCTTGAGCCATCCGGGTCTGACCCCATGAGAAGTCGTCGAAGTGCCAGAACGCGTAAGTAGGCAGGATGCCGTTCCAAATTGGGAGTGAGAGGAGGTAGATCAACATCCAGCCGACGTAGGAGAATTTCCTTGTCGTGATGACAATCAGCAGACCTGGAAGACCCAAAATGATCCCGAGCAAGACGAGGGGAATGATGGTGTCCTTTCCTCCGTGAATAATGGAAATGATGAGCAGGTACAGGGTGAAAGAGATTGCAGCCGGCAAAACAAGTGTTCCAGCCAACTCCATACCGACAACGAACTGCATGGAAAAACAGAACGTGCCGCACAGATCACGAACTAGAATCAACTCTGCGAGATTGTGGATGGTCGAGTTTATCCACCGACGCCGCTGGGAAAGGAGGACTCCGAACCTCTCAGGAACGACCGTTTTGCAAACCGCCTGTGGACAAAAGATGTTCTTTCGCTTTGGGAATGTCTTGAGCATCAAGGTCGTCAGATACCGATCTTCACCAAGGAGTAGGAGGTTCTTCTTGTGGAGGGTATCGACAACGTTCTCCGAATAGTGCTCGACGATGTCCGGATTGGCGAGGATGGGTACCCAGTAGCCCGTATCCCCCTTAGGAGCCTTGATCCTATACATGCTGAAGCAACCCGGGAGACAGGTGACGCCACCGAACATGGATTCGAAAGCCTTGACCATGTGATGAGAAATGTAATACTCAAAGACTAGAGGGACGGTGTCAGCTTGTTTTTGGGCCTCCGGATACCTGCGCACCTTGCATCATGGTAACCCAAGTCTCCGCCTTGTTTGCAATCTTGGTCTCTCCACACAGCCCCATGACCTCCGGATCCTCTACCATGCAAGCTGCCATCCTAGAAAGAGCGTCCGGGAAAACCTTGGTATCTGCATCCACGCATAGGGCTAACTCGTAGCGGTCTGGGCTGACCCCAGTAACTCTCCAGATTGAGTTGAAGAATTCGTACTCGAAAGTCGTCATCCGCTCATCGAACATGACCCTCTGGAGGAACGACATGAGAACAATTTGACTGTCGCGCTTTCCTCGGTTGCCGGCCTTCTTCTCCTTGTTTTCCCGCTCCGCCCTGTTACCAACCTTCTCGACCAAGACCATTGGTACTCGCTGTTGCTTGGATCTCTCGACCGAGTTGTCATCGTAGGCGTAGAATCCGGCATATACCTTAGCCTCGTTGAGCTGCTTTTCGCCGTCGGCGATAGCGACATAGGCATTGGGCTCGACCTGATTCGGCAGGATGACAAACTCTTTCATCATGGTCAAACATATCTGCGGGGTCGACAGCTTATTTCCGTCACCAGTGATCTGACCATCCGCGATGACAAGGATGAGTTTATGGCTATTGGGATAGTCGGTGGTGGCGATCGAGTCGAGGGTTGTCCTCAAACCAGCCTCGGATTCGGAGTAAGCAGTGACAAGGCAGATCATGTGGGCCAGCGGGAATCCGAACGGCTCGTATTCGGGGGAAGGTTGGGGGACGATGTTAACAAGGGGGAACGGGCAGTTGCTATCCGCGAAACCCGCCCGATCTGGAAGCGAGGTGGAGCTCCTTGATGATATGTCTGGGGAAATGACGCTCTTGGACCCCTTGCCTCCGAGTGAACCGTAGACACTGGCCGAGTTGGCGCGTTTGTATGGTGTTGGGTCAAGTTTCCCGTATGCAGTAATGGGCCTCGCGCCCTTGAGCAGCAAGTTATCGGAGGGAGTGAACCGTGACTGAGTGGGAAGGAAACCTCCGACTTTGTGTTGTTTTGCCAACCCCTTCTTCGTGACGTCTGGTCGGTAGGCACTTGGAGCAGGACGGTAAATGTCCGAGGTCCAGTTCTCAATCTCTGCGATTCGACGGTTCCGATCCTCGAAGGTCTCGTTCTTGAAAACGCCCAGTTTCCAGGAAAAGCACCAAGCAAACATGATCGCCATGGTGAAACGGATGGCGACTACGCCGATGATGAAGATGAGGGAGAGGTAAAGGACGACGTCCGAAGCAACGCAACCAATGGTCTTGGTGTCGATGAAACCAACAGCGATGATGTCCTCCAAACACTGTCCAACGTTCCGCTGGTTGGATCGGTAGAAGTACATGGAAAGGTCCTTGCCGTTGAAGGTCCCATTGGGGCGTTTTAAAGCATCAAACGTGCGGGGATACTGGACCTGTGCCGTCGTCAACCAGTTGAGAAGGTTAAGATCGAGAACAGTACTGTGGATGATGTGAGGATATAGAAAAACGGGTAGAGGTAGTGTGGACTTACGACTCGAAGACGGCCAAATTCCTGTTGGAGTCCCGAACGTCTTCCCAGGTATAATACACTTGACCCTCTGGCTTCATTGTGGCCAACATGTTCCGTGACCTGGAGGCATAATGACAATTGGCGCCAGTCTCAACGCCCGTAAGGTTTACACCAGAGTTGCCTCGTTGGGAATAGATGTTGCAGGGGAAGTACCAGTTCAAGTTTCCACTGGTACCGGTGATCGTCGAGTTTGATGCTTTGGTTATGAGATTGCGGCACCTTTGATTGACGTTTTGGAAAAGGAAGGATATATCGTTCCCAGCCGCATTCCAACCGCCTGCATAGAGAGGGTTCTGGTTTCCGGTCCACGTTCCTACGGCAGGATGATTAAAGCTGGAGAAGTCGTAGTCGTAACCATGGATGACAACGGAGGAGGACTGTATTTCACCGGAATGGTATCGATTGGGGGGCTTGCCACAAACGGCCAAGGTGAAACCGAACGTAAGGAAACCGACGCCGCCCATGAGGGTGAGGATGATACTGAGAAGGCCAATCTTCTCTCTCCATGCCCTCTGTTGTTCTGGTGTTCGCATGCCACAGGCTCTGAGGAGCGCTGGGGGAATGCAGCAAGTGATGGCAAAGCAATAAAGGAACCAACAGTTTTTCGGACCAGGACCGAGGGAATCCAACCAACGGCGATCCTTCCTGGGGGGCTCTGGATTGTTGATGCGAGAATTTACTGCTGAACTTTTGCGTCGAATGGGACCACGTTTGAAGAGAGCAAGACCGGATTCGTGGACATCTTCATCACGAGCAAGGATGGAACGACCTCTGCGAAGCTGTGCAGGTTGGTTGCCGGTGACTGAAATGGAAAATGTCAACACACGAGTACCACGCGGGAAAGAGAGTTCATACCGGAAGGCATGACGTTGAGGCCATGGCTAGCGTCGGACTCTCCAGCGGCGTGAGTGCGATAATGCCACTGTCGATGACCGGGTTCGATTTTCTCTCGTTCTGGACGGACGAGACTCTTCTTCCTCCCTACTCCAGAATAGCCGCCCGCTTCAACAAGGGTTGGATCGGAGGCCGTCGACAAAACGCGGTTGTTGTAAGCTGAGTGTCCAGGCTGTCGAGGGTGATCTATTGGGCCGGTTCGAGCCCCGCGCTCCGTGTCTTGAAAGGAGACGTAGGTCTGATGGTGGTCATGATGGCCGTAGGCTGGGCGAATGGAAGGCTCCGAGTGAGAGGGGGGTGGAGGTTGTGGTTGTTGCTGGTTGGGTCTCGCGGAGCGAGGTGGTCTACGGCCGTGATGATCCATGGAGTAGGATTAGAGGATGGAGACGGGCCGCCACATAAACAAAACAAGAGGAAGAGAGGGAAGGGATATAACGAGAAGAGGTGGGGCAGATGGCGAGAACAGAAACGTTGGCGAGCAACTGAACCTGGCAGCGGTATCACTTGTTGGGAAGGTATTTCTCACACTCTTGATCGAAACCACTGCCACCCACTCTCGGCACTCGGTCACTCGGTCACTCGGTCACGCGCTACAATAAACGTTTTAAAATTTATCTTCCAACCCAGAGCGAGTTCGCCATTTTTTCGTGCTCACGATGGACATTATGACCAATGATGGAGTTCATTCGGCTCTCTTCCCAGTACATGCAGGTGCGACATGTGTGAGCGTGGGCGGGGTGAGGCCCCAGCTCCAGCCAAGACCATCATCAACTGTCAATCTAGCCGGGCGCCGGGGATCCCCCTCTTTTAAATATTCTCCGAGTTGCGTGTGCTGTGAAGTCGCAGTATGCGAAAGGACAGCCTAGCGGACTTGATCCGTAAAACGCTAATTACTGAATCATGAGTGCTCAAGCTGAAGAGTGGTGGTGGTGACAACTGGAAACCAAACGGCGATCTGGCCCCGCGGTGATGGAATTCGTCTGATGCGTCGGCAAGCTTAGACATAGACCCTCAACTCACCCCCCTCCCACACCTCATCCGCACTCAGTGGCCACGTCAAATGTTTCGTGAACGACCTAGGAGAAGTAAACAATCCTTTGGGATCCTTCCGCCCTACGATCCAGACACGAGAAAACCTTCCTTACGCGACACGCGGCTCCCCAGACGTGTCTCCAGGCTCCTTGCCTCCGTCCTCGTCTGTCTGACTTTCCTCGGGCTCTACACTTTGCTAGAGTTCGAAGAAGATGAATGGATACCTACAATTCTGTCGCGAAAACAGCGTCTACCGCCATTGTACCCCAAATACCGCCTGCGTGAGCTAGCGCTCCCTCAACACAATCCCGATGTGCCATACCCAGAGGGTAAGAATGGAAAATATCTCTGGATCGAGGAGCATGTTCGCGGTGCGTCCCATGTCACTTCGATTCTCCGTTTCCTCCGCGACTCATTTCTTTACGTTTACACGGTTCAATAGCCTCTGGATGGGGTAACGTTTTGCAAGAACACTTCGTCAATGCCCTACTCGCATACCATTCAAGAAGAGCGTGAGTTCTTTCCTTCTCCTCTCCAGCCAGTACAATCTATAGCTTCGTTGCCAGCTTTGTGTTCGATAACTATACGTGGAATCGTGATGGCCCAGTTTATTCAGAGTTCAATGGAAACATCATTCCTTCAACAATCCCGATGACCGTTCAAATAGCAGGCACGTTATATAAATCCCCCACGTTTTTCTCCTTCAAATTCACGATTCATCCCAGGACCTATGGCTGGTGGCCCTTTCGCGCCCGGCGACAATACTCCGAGATCCGTTATGAAAGAGTGGTTTGACGTCGTCTGTCCAAATCCCAAACGACTAGACAAGGACGCCGTTCGGGCAACACTTCCAAAGGATTACAGCGCCAAGACCGTCATGGACGCTTGGATCAATCGCATGGAAGAAACTCCAGAAAACTGCATTACAATCGACGACAAGATTTTCGACATCTGGTGATTGGAAACATCCCCCGGATTGATAATCATCGTTCTTGTCGATTGACTCGGAGCACACTTTCAGGATTTTTGGTTCGAAACGTCTCCTTGACATCGTCCCACTTCTCTTTGAATCCCCCATGGTAACCGAGTTCAGGTGGTCATCGCTCATCATCGATGGATTTCACCGGAACCGAAAGCTCTATGCCCCGAAAGGGCTGATAGCCGGTACCCCGAAAGACCCATACCCGATCATACCCGGACTCCTTGCACTCCATATCCGTAGGGGTGACTTTGAACAACATTGCCGTGGGCTCGCAGAATGGGGATCGACATGGACCGGGTTCAATCAACTTCCCGAAATACTCGATCGCTTCGACCCACCCCGATCACGGGATGATAATGTTACACAGGAGATCTACGCCGCCTACGCCAAGAGTTGTTATCCTTCCATAGAAGAGATTGTCCAGAAGGTCGTCGACGTAAAACGCACTGGGGTCGGAAAAGACCTCAGTAACATCTACATCATGACCAACGGAAAGGACCCGTGGTTGAGTGAACTGAAGGAGGCGTTACACAAGTCGGGCAAGTGGAAACAGATTTCGAGTAGCAGAGAGCTCAAAGTAACTTGGGAACAAAAATATGTGGTACAGAGCATCGACATGGTGGTTGGTCAACGAGCAGACGTTTTCATAGGCAATGGGGTGGGTCGATTCCATTCTTCTGTCATCTCGGACCTTACTGACTCGATGCCACACAGTTCTCTAGTTTGACGGCCACCATCGTCATGCTGCGAATGGCAAAAGGCCGGGATCCTGCGGGGACTCGGCTCTGGTCCTAGTCGACTTGTTTTCCACAACCCTCTTTCGTAATTTTTTCTTTTGATTTACGTTCTCCGTTACATTATCATTACACTTTGTAAGGGTCCTTTAGCCCCTGGTACCTACTACGCATTGATTACAGTACGAAAGCTCTGTCAAACGTCACAAAACTGGACAAGATGGATCGCTGTAATGTCAGGGAACTGAATTATGAATAGGGGCTGAGGGAAGATGGCGGACCCTCATTGCAGTGGGCGTTAATCTCTTTTTCTCCGTTTTCTCGGCGGGGAAGGGGATTCTGTCAGTGCGTTTGCATCGTTCGAGAGTCTAATGGCGTTATGAACGGCCTGCCGACGAGCTTTCTCGGGTACTTTCTCCCAATACAATTCTTCCTTCCTCCCTTCCACCAATTCCACAAAAATAGATTTCATTGGATGTGAAGGGATAGTGCCCTCTGTGTCCAGACCGGTCGATTGCGCGAGTAAATGATCGTTGAAATGCTCGACGAGGGTGGAGGCTTCTTTGGGACTTCTGATCCGTAGGATGCACTTCAAATACATGCTCATGAGTCTGAGAGGATCGCAGTGTACCATTCTAGACTTACGGAGTCCATCCCCTTGTTAAAATCCACGTAGTCGAGAACATCTTGGGAAAATCCAACTGTGGAAGTGAAGAACTTGCGTAACGTGGTCTTGTTCGTTTCTGTGTGGATATTCCTTGCGAACGCCAGGCAGCCGCGCGGGTAGTCCTGCGGAACTGGGGAATGAAACGGACCATCTGACACCGATGGTGCCGAAGCAGGCTCTGCGATTCTAGGTTTTGGCTGAATGCTCGTTCTGAGCTTCCGTTCCTCCTCGTGAACAGCATTCAATAGCTGCGCACGATATGTAAGATACTCGTCGCGCAGCTCTTCCCATCGAACCTTAGTAATTGCTCGCGTTCCACACCTGTGCGCATCTGTAACGTCGGTAGAGGCCGACGCGGGGATCCTACCAGACACGGGTGCAGATTGATTTCCCGGTAACCATGGCCAATCTTCCAAAAGTTTTTTTACAAGACCCGTCGATGACAGAGTCACAAACGCGAAACCCTTGAATGTGCGTTTAGTCTCCATCTCGCCGTCTGAGGGCGGAGTCAGCCTGACATCCTGGACCGCGTCGAAGGAACAATCCTCTCCACTGTTGAGCAACGACAAGACGAAACGGTAGACCGCTCCTACCGATCGAATGCGTGCTGGAAACTTTTCCTAAGACATCCTAACTCCGTTAATACCTCGTTCGAGGTCACATTAACGTAGCACGAAGTTTAACACGAACCAGGTATACTGTCTTATCATCCCAGTCCCGTTTCCGGAGAGGCACCGTGACTGAGCGAATGATATTCCAGTCCTTCCGGCGAATTTCATACCCGCCGGCTGTCTCGGAACGGGAGCCGGAGGCCCACAAGGCGGAATTTTGCGGGAATGAGACGAGGATCCGAGCCTCAAGGATGTCGGATAGGTGCTTTTGAACGGCCCGGACGACATCCGCCTCGGGGGGTGTCGTTTTCATGTCTGTAAAACCCTCGGTTTCGTGAATGAGGTGAATCAGCGGTATGTCTAGTGGGCTACGGTCAGTCCTGAAGAAGAGCACCGGATGCCTGTGCATTGTACGTACAGCCATCATCGGAGGAGATCAATTCGGGGCTAACCCAGACGCGGTGCTTGGATAGGGCAAGATGGACAAGTGCGGCGAGCTCTTCGCTGGCAGCGGAAAACGCATCAGTAGGTTTCCCTTTACTCTTGAGGTCTTCCTGCAGAATAGCCGACTGCTGAACGAATTCAGGACGGGTGACAGCAACCCTTCTGGTCAGGTCATTGGGCCTTGAGACTTTCCTTGGAATGAACATCAAAGGAAGGATGACCAAGCGTGGGAGAAACGGCGCACCGACCTGACTAGCGGCGGACCTCCACTGCTACGGTAAGGGTCATCAGGGGCGTCTGGTCTGCTAAGAACGCCAAAAAATGGCTGCGTCCTCCCTTGGTCGGTATGACTCTCTGTCTTTTGCATCCATGAAGGCTCACAGGAATTCGAAACAACTTCGTATAGTCGTCCCTTCGTCAGTCAGTTTCCCCGCCCTGGATTCTGGCTCACCCCTGGCCGCACACCCGCGGCCTCCTCACCTCCCTTTTCGTCGCATTTCCTTCCCCGCTGCGCCTTCACCCATGCTACACAGACAATCTGTCGTAAGCATGGAATCGTTTGAATCTCTCCCAGAAGAGGGGGCTGGCACCTCTCAACCAATACCTATTATGTACAAGCAACCGCTTCGGCGTTCAGCCCCATCCGCTTTCGACTCCCCGACCAGGAGCCGTGCACGGCGACGCCCATATAACGACCGCAACGATGACAAGCGACGGCGAATCATCAACGAATTTTACGAAACCGAACGATCTTACTTCGGGGGTCTTGAGCTCGTGTATTCCGTGAGTCGAACGTTTCTGGTTCCTTCAGCCCCGACCTGACTTGTACTCTCCAGCATTTTCTCACCCCAATCATCGAGTCACTCGAAACGCCAAACCCACTCCTAGACCGTGCACAATTAACATCAGTTTTTGTCAACTTCATCGACATCTGGAACCTCCACCGTTCTTTCCTTTCTTCCCTCTCCGCTCATTTACACACTCCGGCAGAAGATGGACGTTCTCCGCCACTATCGTCGATTTTGCTCTCTCATTTCCCGTACCTCTCCCTCTACAGCCCCTTCGTGACCGCATTTGACACTTCTTTGTCTTCGTATATGGAACTGATAGCGACCAAACCCGATTTCGCGGCTTTTATCTTAAAACGAGAGGCAGATCCCCGGTGCGGTAGTCTTAAACTTAGGGACTGGCTGCTCTCGATCATCCAACGCTGCCCTCGCTACCTGTTACTGTTGAAGGATTTGATCAGCTGCACGTCGGTTGACGACCCGGAGCATGCTCCTCTTGTTGCGGCCCATAAAATGGTCTCGAAGAGTACGTTCTATTCATCAGTCTGGGTGGTAGCTTCTGATCCGCTGCTAGTCACATTGTCTCTGAACACCTCCCTCCACACTCACGCGCAGACACTCTCGCTCCTTGCCATCCAACGCAGTACCCCAAACCTCCCATTCCAGCTCATTTCTCCTGGCCGCAGTTTACTCAAGCGCGCTCCGCTCCTGCAGGTTGAAGCTTCGTCACCCAAAGAAAGAGAGTTCCTCCTCTTTTCGGATTGTCTCCTTTGGCTATCGAATGCGGACAAAGTTAGCAGCGGTGAATTCATTGCGGAGAAATTGGGTCGCAGCTCTAGCCCCCCTGCTCGTCCCCCGATGATCCGCAACCGAAGTAAAAGTGATGCAGACATCCCCAAGTTCAACAATAATAGGTCTTCCTCCTTGTTGCCTACCAGTAAATCTCAACTGCCCTCGAGGAGCAGGGCAAGGTATCCGAGTAGCGGCAGCGAAGAGAAGTGGGTATATAAAGGTCACGTTGAACTCGTCGATATCGACGTTGTGGTCCCCCCCGCATTGGAGACAAACCAGGACCACCGGTTTGAGATCCTCAGCCCTCATTCTTCTTTTGCATTGTATGCGCGTGAGTGTCAATTACGGTATCGTTCCAAGTACCAAAACTGAATAACCGCTGCAGCGAGTGATGAGGAACGTGAGGCATGGGTTGAAGGGATCCGATCCGCCAGGGCTTCCTTGATGGCGACCCTCACCGCTATGAACCCCAATTCGACATTAACTTCTTCCGTCTCTACGAACCATCTTCGCCAAACGCTCCAAGCGCTACCGCACTTGCCCGAGGACGACGACAAGAATCCCGTGCGAGGAAAGGTGGAACATTTCGTCCCAGCCATTTGGATACCCGATGGCAAAACGGACGCTTGCATGCGTTGTGGGCGACCATTTGGGTGGCGGCGTCGACGGCATCACTGTCGGCTGTGCGGAAGATGCGTATGTGGGAGTTGTTCTGGAAAGGTACGATCAACAATACCTGAACTCGACCTGATCGATGAAATTCACTGGTTCCTTGACTAGACCTTTTACATCGTTGAAAGCACGAAGAGCGGAGACCGCCACAAGACTGCCCGGGCATGCGAACAGTGCTATGAAACCGTGTTTCCCATCATGGACGGTACTCCTTCCATCCCCAGCTCGTCGATCAGGGCAGGTGGCGGTACGATGAACTCTCTTTCAGAACTCCCAGAGTGGCGATCCGTACGTGTTTCTAATGTAGGGGAAGATGCGCTTGCCTCCTCCGCCTCCTCCGCTCTGTTAGCTGTCGACCTCAGACCACGACGCGAATCTTCCTCCACGGATAGGGAACCGTCTGCGGACGGCTTGGTGCTCGGTCGTAACCCCTCACCTCGGATACGGATCAAGCCGCCTCCCCGCCCCAGGAGCTACCTACAGATCCCGCAAGACTTTAACAACGAAGGCAGTCCATCCGACATGGGATTCCCTACCGGGCACAGGAGCATTCTCGAGGTTTCCAGCATCGGAATGAACAACAGTGTTGGTGCGTTGACCCCAGCTGGTGCGAGCGGGTTCCTATCCACCTCCATCTCAACATCCGGCGACTTCTCCCCCGAGAACGTGGAAACTGCTGAGGACGTGCTAGAGTCGCCGACGAGCCCAGAGTTTAGTTCCCCGTTGAAGGTCAGGTGGAGCATATCCGCTTCACCGAAGCGGAGGGAGGATACTGTCCGGAAGAAGAAGAGGTTTTCGATGCCTGCTTTGGCGATACAGACCACGAATGTGACCGCCAAGACGAACTCTCATGGAAGTGGCAAATCCAGGAGGTTCTCGCTCATCCTTGGAGGGAGAGGAAGTTCAAGTCAACCGAACCTGACGGAGGGCAGGTTGGGCACGAATGTAGAGGAAGACGAGGGAACTGGCGTTGGAGGCGGTGGGTTTAGAAACAGCGCCGCAGTTGGGAAGTTGAGCGAACTGCTTGCGAGAAGCCCGGGTAAGAACAAGTGAACATTTGGCTCCCCTTCGCACGGTTGGCACCAACTCTCCAAGCGTGCTTGGAACATGTTTGTTTATTTATGTGTACATTTCTCCCTCCCACCGTTCGTTTTGCCATTGTGCACCATTCCATACGTACATTCGATACCGTGTTGTTCACATTTGTTGCATATATGTATTATTTACTGGATCCATTTCTTGCGATCGCCGAATGGATCGTCCGTTTCACCAACTAAGCTCGTAGACCGAAGTTACCTCACCTCGGTCAATGCGGGGGCGGTCGACATCTCGATATGTTGGGTGAGGACATCGACGATAGACCCATCCTCGGGGCCTGGAGGGGCGAATAATGTTGATTTGAGGTGATACCGGTGAAACAGACAATCCGCCCGGCGGGAGGCAGAACACGGGGTGATGGGATTGATTGCAGGCGAAACACAAATCGAATGGACACAATATCTACCACTATCTGGTAGGCCAGGGGGCTCCGAGGTGATCAGTGATCTGTTGTCGTTGGATAGCGATAGGAGTGTCTTTTGGAAGGGCGGGAAGTCCGAGAACACGTGCCATAGCTGCACATGTATCAGCTGCAAACGCGATTAATAGACCACACGGTGCAGAGACATGAGACTCACCAGTCATATGCAATAGCCCGAGCTTTGTACCAGGAGGAGTTCGGGGCAGGCTGGCCAGATCGACACCTGGAGGGTATGCAAGAGGATCGCCAACTTTTGCCACATGATTTGCGACCCGAATTGGCAACAAATTATCCCTACAACAGTTTATTGGAATCGGACGCTAAGCCATGGGGGAGATACTCACAACTGATCAAGCCTTTGCAAGGTCCGTTGCTCCATCGCCTGAAGTCGCTGCGTGATGGTTTGTTGACTGTCAATGAGCTGGGTGATCTTATCCAGTATCTGCTGCAAGCTATCGTTCGTCTGATCCTGGAATTGCTGGTGGTTTTGGTCCATTTGGTCCTGTATTTGTTGCAGCTGCTCTTGAATGCGGGGGGCAGGCATGTTGGAAAGAAGGGTGATTTCGTGTGCGATACCAGCAAAGCTTTGTGCGAGAGCAGAGAAGTTTGGTTGCGCCATATTCAAGTCGAGAGAGGAAGGGAACGAGCGAGGAGGAGAACAAGTGGTCAAGTTGACGATTCACGACCGACGGCGATTTATAGGAGTAGGCCATGTTTCTTTGTTTTGTTGACTCAAGAGTACTGTCTTGTTTATGACGCCGTCGTTCGGATGGTCAGTCAAGCGTCTATATCTCCGATCCCGTCGAGGATTCCCACGTGGTTCTCGCAGAGGGACGCGTACTCTCTTCACCTTCACTTGCCCCAAATCATCTTTGTTAGCTATGGCAAGTCGTCGCATTCTTATCTGCAAGGAAAGAACTGACGTGCTATCTGATTCAGGCTCGACGATATGACAGTACGCGTCCGATCCTTTGTATTTGATTCGCATGGTCATGACCACTCCGCAATCCAGGTCGAACAACGATTTTTTCCCCCGAGGGTGAGCACTTCCCATGGCACCCTTTTTTTGTGCTGGCTGACGAAAGTACCTTTCAGGACGGTTGTACCAAAGTAAGTGAGCGTAGGGTCGATCTCGATAACAACAAGATGTTCACGATCGTAGTCGAGTATGCCATGGAGGCCATCTCCCACGCCGGTACCGTTATCGGTGTACTGGCAAAAGATGGTGTTGTTCTCGCGGCAGAGAAGAAGGTGACTGGAAAGCTCCTCGATCTTTCTGGAACGAAGGAAGGTGGCTACGGTGGGAGCGGAGAGAAAATCTTCCTTCTGAATTCGTACGTCCCATCGTGACGATCATGATTTGTGCCTCCTGACCCACTTGAATGCATAGAAATGTCATCGCCGGCGTCGCTGGTATTACAGCAGATGCAAACTCCCTCGTGAACTACGCCCGGACAGCTGCTCAGAAACACCTATACTCATACAACGAGGATATTCCGGTCGAACTGCTGACACAACGCCTGTGTGACTTGAAACAAGGTTACACCCAATACGGAGGTGCACTGTCTGTTTGGTGCAGCGCCTGTACCTCACTGACGCCGTACGATAGGCCTTCGGCCATTCGGCGTGTCCCTGCTTTATGCGGGATATGATCCGCACTACAAGTTCCAGTTATACCACAGCGATCCTTCAGGAAACTATTCCGGCTGGAAGGCGACGTGTATTGGTGCTAACAACGGGACAGCGCAGAGTTTGTTAAAGCAAGAGTACAAGGATGATATCTCGGTAGAGGATGCTGCCGCCTTGGTCCTTCGGGTGATGAGCAAGACGATGGACAGTACCACACTCGGCAGCGAGAAACGTAAAACGACAGCTTTCGCTTCACAATATCCTATTGGCTGACATGATCTCTCAGTGGAGTTTGCTACTTTGACAGTAGACCCTGTAACGAAGAAGCCAAAGTCGAAGATCTATCGTCCTGCGGAGGTCGACACACTCCTAAAGAAGCATGATTTGGCCAAGAAGGATGAGGACGCTGAGATGAAGACCGCATGATCGGAATCCAGTTGTACTGTGTAGCTTAA
>Ga0307514_10002011_pt1 | contig 22047 bp, 6 predicted proteins | sample 16_EM_MG_FD_203088 | JGI IMG/M metagenome (GOLD analysis project Ga0307514, IMG submission 203088) | Populus trichocarpa ectomycorrhiza microbial communities from riparian zone in the Pacific Northwest, United States - 16_EM | ecosystem: Host-associated > Plants > Roots > Unclassified | place...
ATTGAATATAAAAAAAACAGAAGTAAGTGATTTCCATAGAAATCAATACTGTGATATTCAACAAAAGATTGCTGAGAACGAAGACATTGCTAAGCTTGTGACTGTTATTGTCTTTGATATTGAGACTACTGGGTTCAGCAGACAGAATGAACGCATTATTGAGATTGCATTGCAGGATCTTCAGGGAGGTGAAAACAGCACCTTCCAAACACTAGTAAATCCCGGACGCCATGTTACTAATTCAGATATTCATCACATTACAACACATATGGTCTGCAGACCTGATGTCCCAAGGTACTAATGTCAGTGGCCAATAATTTTCTCAAAGGAACTTCCATAATTAAGATACAATTTCATAAATGAAAGACTACATCTAGTATTAGGTTGCATAGACCTCAGCCCGTTTCATTGAATTCCCATTCCCTGATTATTTGATATGTTAAGTTGTTTCTTTATGGAAAAGAATCTCATTTAGAAAATAGTGTCAGAGGTTGCAGTTATGTCCATGTGAGTGTGCATACTGAACAGAAAGGGAATAAACCACTGGCAGTGCTCGGTGATTTCTGGGTGCACCAACTTCAGTTGTGTAGGCTTTATTTCTGAGAATTTCCACATTGGTTTCCTTTTCTTTCTATTAGGTGTCAGATAAGGTAGTCTGAGTTTCCTAATTTCCCATAGAACATGCATGATTCTTTGTTTCACCTTTCATGCTGATGATGGAAACTGCATGGTTATTCGCACTGAAAGGCGAGCACGATCAAGCTCATTATTAGCTAATTTCCATTTTCTGTTGTATAGGAGATGCATGTTCACCAATTAATGGGTAGTTGTGCAGTTGCATAAATATTGCATGTGAACGTGTTGCAGGATGGAAGAGTTGATACCTATATTACTGCAGTATGTGAAGAGCCGTCAGAAACCTGGGGGCTATGTAATGTTTGTTGCTCACAATGCTCGTAATTTTGATGTCCCATTTTTGGTTAATGAATTTGGTCGCCACCATTTTGAAATTCCTCAGAATTGGCTTTTCGTCGACACGCGTCCTCTGGCACGTGAAGTGCTGAAGATGGAAGGTCCCTCTCTCCCTCTTTGCAGTCAGCATATGTCTGCACTCATTTTCTGAATGCATTTGAGGATTTATTGAAAGCCCTGTTTTGACTTTGTTACAGGATTAAAAGTTACTTCAGGGACATCACTAGAAGCCCTTTGCAAGAAGTATAATATTCAATTCGTTGGCAAAGCACACAGAGCCATGGCTGACGTGACCGCATTATCATTAGTTCTTCAGAGGCTGACCTTCGACCTGAAACTCCCACTTTCTGGCCTCATTGCAAAACATTTTACACCTTCAGAATTAACCTCTGCAAAGAAGAAGAAATAGAGCTAGTTTGGAGCCGCATTATGCCCCTGTATTGACTATTTATAGTATATTTTTTACCCATTTCTTGATAAAATCTCCAGGTCATTTATTTTATTTGCGGTGCCCTTTTTTAATCTTTTGAAAATAAAAGTTTTGGATATTTAACAGATAATTATCGAAGAAATATTATTTATTAAAAGTACCAAAAAAAAAGAAGGAATAAGATTGCATAAATTGGCAAAGATCATAATTTTGTTGCATATCCTGTTCTGTTGCCCGTCGTTGAGAAAAAAACAAGTGCGAGGTAAAGAGTTAACGTGCTTTCTTTAACCTATGCTGAGGTAATGTCGTTTGCATGAAAAAGAAAGGTCGCTTAATGAAAAAGAAAGGTCGCTTAATGAAAAAGAAAGGTCGCTTAATGAAAAAGATCTTAGTGCTCTCGTTGAGAGTCGAACTCAAGACCTCCCGCTTACTAAACGGGTGCTCTAACCAACTGAGCTACGAGAGCTTGTTGCATATCTCTCTCATATTGTATTATACATACTAAAACACTGTGTGAACATTTGCTATGAAGGCACAAAAGCCCATTCACATTCTCACTGCCCATATTGGAAGTATAATCCAACCTCTGTCTCTCCTGTCTGCTAAAAATCAAGGCAGTGTGATGCCGGCTGGCCCTACGGCTTATTGCCTAATTACTTCGACTCTGTGGTGTGCTGTATGGTACAATCTGCTTTTTACTTATTTAGTTAATCAATACATATTATAATTTTACTAGAATTCTCTTTAAACCTAGAAAAAATTATTATTTATAATTATTTTAAATTACAACCACATATTAGCTGCCACGCAAACACTTCATGTATATTTAAGAATATAATAATAGTTTTTTTATTTAAAAATATATCAAAATAATATTTTTTTTTATTTTAAAAAATTATTTTTAATATTAACATATCAAAATAATTTAAAAATATAAATAAAAAATTTAAAATTCTATTAAACATGATTTGCATGCGTTTCCAAATAAGATCTTGAACATGTTTGAAAGTGTGGTTATAATTGTTTTTCAAATTGTTTTTACTTGAAAATACATTAAAATATATTTTTTTAAATTATTTTTGATATTAGCATATCAAAGTGATATAAAAACACTAAAAAAAATTTTAATTTAAAGTAAAAAAATTAATTTTTTTTAATTTTTTTTAAAATATTTTTAAAATACAAAAACAAACCATTCTTGAATATCCCTGAAAATTGCCAAGTCTACATAGACCTTCGACTTCTGCCAAGAGAGCACAAATGACCTAATGACCATGCATTTAGTTAGAAAATACGCACACGTACAGTCATGGCGACTATACAAAAACCACCAAGAATATGATCAGGGCACGTGCATCAACACTTAGCAATCTCACTGGAGCGCAACATAACTCAGATGATCAAGTTTGATCAGATTATGAAGCATTGTTTTGCAGGCATGGTGAAACTAGAAACCCATCACTTCTTCGAAGCTTTATCCACGTAAGTTGGAACGTTCATACATCTAGGCAGTTAAAACTGGGGTAATAGATAATCAATGGCAAACAAGAGATTGACAGAGAGAGAGGGAGAGAAGGAGACTATAGCTGGATTCGTTTTTTTTATATTACATGAACAAAAATGGATACAAACAACTAAAAAGGCCTCAACTCTTCATTACACAGCATTGGATTTGGAAGCACCATGCTCCAACCTCCTGAGAATTCGAAAGAATCACTTAGCAGATCCATGACAAAGGAACAACGAACAGTATCAGCTCTATACATCGTGAGGACATTTATTCCCAAGTACAGAACTCTCCCCTCTTTTCCCACAAAATTTGGAGAGAAAAAAACAGAAATATAAGAAGGGTAATCGGTTAATTTGGTTATGTGTATTCAAGGAATTTGGAGCTCTTGCATTCTTCAATAAGACAAGATAGAGCCATCTACAAGCATGTAACTTTTGGAGGGGAGCGTCAGCACTATGAATGAGTGAACTTCAGGAATATCTATGCTCACAGATCAAAAGAGAATCTTCAGTAACATCTGTTCTCACAGTCAAAAGACAATCGTCTTGAGGACAAGGAGGACCAACATGATGAAGCACATGATAACGAGCACTGTGGCACACATCACCATTCCCCCTCGTTTCTGAGTCCTCTCAGCCTGCAACGCCAAATCCATTCAATACAAACAATGCCATACAAAGTTAGAGAGAAAAGGAGAGGCTTTAAATGTAGAATGAAATGATTGTTGAGGGTAAGAAGAGCACCTTCTGCAGTTGCTTAAGCCCCTCCTCAACTGTGGTTGCTGCATTCTGAATGTTGTAGTCTATCCTATCAACAATAGTGCCCTGCTTGGAGAGAAAAGACCAGTAAATGACTAGTGTCTTAAAAAAGAACTCTTGCGGATTTGAATAAGAGGATGGGCAACTCTTAACCTGGTCTATTACTAGTACTGACAAGTCCTTCATAATTTGAGCAAGCTCGTTTACTGATTCAACTACCTACAAAGATTAATAGCAAAGACATAAAAAGCATTAAGAAATACAGGACACTGCCAGATTTCTGTTGATATTAAAACAAAAAAGGCTAAGAGCAATCACTTGCCTGTTGGATCTCTCTTTCCCTTTCTACAGTGAATGCTTCACTCCTTTTCATCTTGGCCATCTGATGCTCATTAAAAACCTAATATATCATTCATATATAATATTCTTAGTACTCGACCAAGGTGAAGAAATTGTGCAAGAATCTTGTCTGTGAAAATGAAATGTATCCCACAAAACTATTTAGATAATGTTTCTCAACGTAATTGATAGTTTTAATGACAAATAAAATTTAGACTGTAGCTTTGGGGCACAAAACAACCAAAAAGAATCAAGGAAAGAGAAGAATAAGTAAGCGCCGGCACTTTATGTGTTTCAGCCTTAAGCCTATGTTCACAAGTGAAGACAAGGACAAGAGTTTACTATATTAAACATGTGCAAAGCACAACCTATTTAATTTCTTGGATCTTTGTGCACCTGAATATCACCTATATATAATTGACATCAATACATGCCCATATCAACTTATTAAGCAGGACCGAAAAATTCAAGACACGTCATATCCAACAATAAGCCCAAGGCAGAGAAGGTTAAGACAAACGCATACCATGTCATCCAAATTGTCATCATCTATAATAGATCTACCGCCATTTAGGTTCATTTCTAAATCAACCCCGTCCTGGCCCTGCATACCAAAACAAAATGATTATAGGAGAATGTTGATAAATTACTCACTTATTCAGTAGTTCTATAAGAAAAGATATACTTCTCAGACCTCTTTTTGTTGCCTGAGGCGCTGCAAGTATGTTGACTGTTTCTTGCGAAGTTCCATTGAAAGGTTCTGAAGGTCAGTAGCAAGGGAACGCTGCAAATAAAAATATGCTAACATAAGCACAATTAAAAAAAAAACAACCTGCCATGTACAGAATGCACAAGTTCTCAAGTGTGTTTAACTGCATATAAAATGGCACAGAACAAAACAATGGAATGGCGAAGTTCACAGCCAACCAGTATATTGGAAAGAGCAATCATTTCACCCAACAATTATACGCTCACGGCCCAGAAGAAACACACAAGAAGATATTATAATTTCTCGATAGGATAAACAACAGGGGAAGAAGAGGAACAACAAAAGCCCATAACCATCAAAACATTTAATAAGGTAGAATTTCACCTTTACTTTATCAGCATATTATTGGACTGCTTTCCCCCAAATTTTTCATTCATAATTTATTTTTTCTTGGGCTTAGGCCACATCATCTATGAAAAAAATCATATGGAAGCAGAGATAAATCATTACCAACTTCACATTTTTTGTTTCAAGCCATCATTTACATGTGTGATCACATGTAGTTGGTTCTAGCAAAAAATTAAGGCTTACCTGCACATTTTTTCTAATGTTTGAATCCTCAGAAGGCCCAGCTGCAGCAAGTCTTTGCAGTTTCTTCTCTGATTTCCTTATAAGACCAGTTATCTCTTGGGTTAGACCCTCAATCATGCGTTGATCTTCTTTACCATCACCAAATGAAGGCATCAATGCTTTGGCATGAGCCTTTGCTAGCTCAACCATTTTCATACGTGCACGTTGCACATTTGACGATATTTCTTCAGATACATCCACCCAAGCTGGTGGCAAACCTACTGTAAGTGCACCTTTACTGCATCAAGACAGCAATTTGTAACAGTCCTACCAGGCTAGCATAAAATTTTACAGAAAATACTCACCCATTAAGACAGCAATAGTACATTAGTCAAAAAGCTATGAGAGTCCAGAATTTAGAAGAGAAACCCATGCAGTGCTTGATACATATACTCATATCTAACAGAATCTTTCGAATATCGTGGCTTGAAGTACAGCCCTCCCCATGCCGACATACATCACCTCCCAAAGGCTACCATCTCACTGCTCCTTGCAACTTTGATAAATCTTTTTATAAGAAATACCAACAAAACCATGGGGATTCACACATGCCTGCATATAAAATCATAAACCTACATGCCTGATCATTCATTATTCCCAAGTCTCAAATTATATCTTTCTTCTACAACACTCTTGCACTACCTTCAAGAAAAATATCTCATTCTTTCATCATCAAACACATTTCCTCCATCCATTTCAATCTAACTATAGGTAACCCACCATTCATTCTTCACCTACAGCTACCAACAAATCCCAAACCACATACACAGCAGTAAACTTTTACAATTCTCAATCGCAATGCTTTTCGAAACCCTCCCATGATCCTACACCCCATAATTAACTCCATCTACACCACTTTTAACTATCATAACCCTCCAAATCCACTCACATTCACTTCAAAAACTAAAAACCCACCAACAATTTTCAATTTTACACGCATTTTCCACTTTCAATCTAACAATAAAGCACACTACAAATCTCCACAAAATCACACTACAAAAATATCTTATTTCTCATCTCTTTTTAGATAGAACTCTCAATTATGCATCTCACATTACTAAAGTCAATAAAATATAATTAATTAATTAAACCCCTCTCAAAATTCAACACTCAAAAATAAAAATAAAAAATCCAAAATTTACTTAAATCCAAACTAAATAATTAATTAACAATAAAAATACCAAGCAGATCTCTATAATATACGTGCGAAAGTGTATGTGTATTTTGTACCTTGAATTACCGGGATCTTCAGTACTAAGAGGAGTATATTTCCGATTAGGATTTAGAAGCGAGGTGCTAGCCAATTCGATCACCGGACCGCCACCACCACCTCCGCTGGAGCTTGTCGAGGGCGATAAGCTCGACGGAACCCTAACGCTCTTTAATGCATCTCTGTACTTCCTAAATATCAACGTCCGATTCCTCGTTGCCATAACAAAATTATCAAGACAAAATTTGATCTTTCTCTTTCTCCTAAGAATCGAAGATTGATGGATCTGGTGGTGTTGCGGAGGTCACGTGATCGGAATCGGGGGAGATGGCGGAGGCCACGTGACCGGAGAAATTGGAAATGTTTTGGGAGGTAGTGGAGGTTGGGGTTAATTAAGAAATAATTGCAAGTAGAGGGATTGATCGCTTTGTTTTTTTGTTTTTTTTCCGTTTACTTGACTGTTAAGTGGGGCCCTGGAACGATAGTTAGTGGGTTCATGAGCTTCTGGGTGTTGCCTCGGATACTAACCCGGATATGGATGATTTGTTTAAAACTTATATATACATATATAGTTTTGATGTTTGAAACTCGTTTGAGAATTTATATGGGAGAAGAAAAATATTTTTTTTAATATATAATTTTAAAAAATTGTTTTGATGATTAAGAATGTATGTTTTTTTAATTTTTGAAGTTCAAATGTTAGAATTAGTTTAATTTATTAAATTATTTTAAATGTATTAAACTGATGTGACTTGTGAGAGTTGCATTTTTAAGATTTATCAGATATTATTTAATATTTAATTAGATGAACTAAAAATAAAAAAATATTTTATGTTGTTTTTTTTTATAAATACAGTAAGAGATATATATCAGTAAAAATATTTGTTTGTGTATTAATAGGATGTTGACTTGAAAGCTTGAACAAAAAAGTGGTAAATTAAAATTGACAGAAAATATTTTTTTTATATTCAAAATTAATTAAACTAGTGAACTATGCATAAACTATAAAGTTGTGAATATAACAAAACTATACGATCATATTTATTTATACGGTCATGTTGTGTTTTTTTATTTATATGGTAGAAATTATTTATACTATAGTTGTTTACTAAACAAGATAACAATTAACAAGAAAGGATCATACAGAAAGAAAATTTACCATTGTCTAGGGAAGTGAGGGGCAGCTGCAAAGGTGAAGCAGCTTTACCCCACCTCAAAAGTCCGGTCCGATCTATCTATACCCTGCCATGAGGCTTGATTTTATTCATGACTCGGCTTGTGTATTTTTTTTTTAGTTTAATATAGATGTTCGGGTCAGTTTGTGTGCATCTCGACTAATCCCACAGGCTCTGAAGTTAATGACCATGTAAGTCTCCAGTGACTATCATATGAGCAACTACATGGCTCGAATATGAGACTACAGAGGGAGCAAACATCTTGGTCCCAAATTCTTACCACTGGACCACCACCTAGAAGGTTACTCGGCTTGTATACTTGAATCATAGATTAGTGAGGTTAGGCTGTGAATAAGGATTTATTGGTTTTTTTAATAAAATATTATTATTTTGAATAATGTTTTAAAAAACTAAAATGATACCATTTCTTATATTTTTTTAAAAAAAAATTATTAACAAGATCACAATTAAATTACAAATTAATCCTTCAAGGTTATTTAAATTCAATTAAGTCAATTTTCTAGATGAGTTAAAAAATAAACTCAATTTAGACCAGGTCTCGGATTGCTAAGCCACCAAGCTATACCGGGTCATATTGAATAACCATGCCTTTCATCCCCACTATATGATAAAAAAAAAAAAAAAAAAACCTATCCCCGTGGATGTATATTTGTTTTCTAGAGTGGGCATTACCCTTATTTATCTATTTATTTTCAAAATAGGCATTGCCTTTATCCAATAAAATGTTAAGGTGTTGATTCATTTATAAATGGAAAGTATTTATCATATTATTTTTATATAGCAAAATTAAAAAAATATATAATTTTGTTTTATAAATTTACTAATTTAGATTTAAATATAAAAGGTTAGTATAATAGTTAACTCCTCTTTTTCTTTATTTCCTAAACTCGAATCTCCAGATCAATGTCTACATAATCTTATTAATTTTTTAAATACACCATATTCACATGGAAAAAATATAATTTCAATAATTAATTATATAGTATGTTGATGCTAAAATAAATTTAGTTTTGATGCGTGAAATCAATTTTAAAAAACATTTACTATTATAAAAAATACATATTTAATGCATTAAAAAATTGTGTAGAAACAACTCCTAGATAAAATTAAATAGCTAATGTGTGTTTGATATTGAAATATACTGATATTTTTAAAAAATATTTATTAAAATAATTTTTTTAATTTTGGAATATTTAAATCACTAAAATATTACATTAATTTAATATTTTTTTAAACTAAAACACCATTTTAAAACACATAAAAAAACAAAAGTTTGTGCACTTCCGATCACTCATTTAATCAGACAACTGGAACACATCTGGTGATTATTTCAAAAAATTGACTATTCATTGAATCAAATCTCTTTCTAAAATTAAAAGGAAAATAAATCATAAATAATAAATCTTATAAAAAAAGAGAGGAAAATAATATAAAGCCAACAGCACAACAAACATCATATCCCCTTTTCCCGACGAACAAAAACAGGTCCTTGTATTATCTCTCACTCCTTTTATAAATAAATAAATAAATAAAAACTCACCTTATCAGATATCATCATTTCCTCTGATTCAACCCCTTATTTCAAGGTTATTCATTTGCGTAAATTCAAGATCAAAGCTTCAAGGTTCGTTTAGAAACCCCACTTTTTTGATTTTTCAACGAGTGAGGATCGGTGGAGAATATTGGAGTTTTAAATAAAATAAAATAAATTTAAAAGGGAGGAGCTATGGATGCTGATTCATGGAGTGCTCGACTTTCCTCAGCTTCTAAGAGATACCAATCAGCTCTTCAATCACGATCTGGTGAGAGCTTTTTTTTCTTTTCTTTTTTGGATTTTTGAAGTGATCAATTTTTTAGATGTATGAGGTCTGTTTGGTTGCTGAAAAAATGAAGGAAAAGTTATTTTCATGGAAGTTTCTTTTTTTTCAAACTTATAAAGTTTGGATTTTTAATCAATTTGCGCTTAGTTACATCAAACCCAGTTGTCATTTCTTTGTCTTTTGATTTTCTATTGGTTTGTTTGTAGCTAAGAAATGATTAGGAAATTGAAGATTATGAGAATTTAAAGTGTTGATGTTTAAAGTTTGGATTTTTAAGGAAGTTGAGCTTGGTTGCACCAAACCCTGAAGTCGTTTCTTTGCCCTTTGCTTGTTAATTGATCTGTTTTGCTGTAAGAAAGTGAGTTTATGGGAATTTAAAGTGTTAATGTGTGAAGATTGGATTTTCTAGTGGTTTGGTCATTGACAATACGAAGGAAACTATAAGGTTTTGGAATCCAATTTTCTTTTCTTATTGAAAAAGAGTGCTTTGTTTTGGTTGGTTGATGGGAAAATGAGGAAATATGAGAAAATTGGGATTTGGGGTGTTAAGGTTTTTCATTATGAGTTTGTTTTAACCCCCGAAAGGGAAATTACATCGACTTCATTCGGCTTGGTATGGCTGTTACTCGAAAGTTGAAACTCAAAGGTTCGTCATTTTTTATACAGAGAAAGAAAAACATTGTCTCTTTGTGAAAATATTATTTTTGTTTGAGTGAACAGAGTGTCAAGAGATGAGTGTTGTTATTTAGGTTCAGCGAGCTGGAAAATAAATTCTCATACTGAGGTAACAAGTATTCTCTATAGGGAGTTTGTAAGGGAAGTGCTCCCTGTAGCCAATAGAGTGGTTGACTTCTTGAGAATCATGAATCTTGACACTTGAGTTGAATTATACTATTATAAAATGGAGACACAATGTTTCTGAAGGTAATGGACTAAGAATATTTTCTCTTAAAGTTCAACTAACTGTTAAATGTTTGTGAATGCAGATATGTTTATGGGGTTTGAAGAAATTGATGGAGATGATGATATAAGGGAGGAGTTTCCGTGCCCTTTCTGTTCTGAATATTTTGATATTGTTGGGTTGTGTTGTCACATTGATGATGAGCATACCATGGAATCCAAGAATGGGGTATTTACTATCTCCTTCATATATGTTAATAGCTGATTTGCATGCATCCATAGAATTCAAAATATCATTTATTTTGTCTATAAGATTTCTTCTCTAGTCACACATGCTGTACAATGCTACTTCTTGTTTTTGACTCAAAGCATGAGAATTGAGATCCTACTGTTTAGAATAAATTGTTCGACTGTCATGCTCAAATCAGTGACAACCAATTGGGTACCAGCTTAGCCCATCTTGAATGAGCTATGTTAATTGTATCTACTGGGTGTGCCTGAGTGCTAAAAGCACTTATCAGGTATGTGCATATTTAAGTTTTTGTATAGTTGGGCTGGTCTCAAATATATGTCCATGCCATGCTCAATACGGCTTCTTCCTTCAGTTTTATTTATGTTTGGAGTTCTTAGACATAGACATCAATGGTAATTATGAGATGGGAGCTTTGACTTTACTGACTTAAGAATTCTTCCATTCAAGCAAACTTTACTTTTGAGAACAGGAATGAGGGTTACTACCCACAACAGACTGTTTTATATATCTGTGTGATTCCCCAGTCCATGTATAGTGTTGTAAAAGGGTTCAATAAGGCGCCGCACTAACTTTCTTTTATAGAACATAAGAGTTCATTTCCTATCATCATATTAAGTGACTGCATTTTTTTCATATATATATGTATAGTGATTCCCCAGTCCATGTATAGTGTTGTAAAAGGGTTCAATAGGGCGCCGCACTAACTTTCTTTTATAGAACGTAAGAGTTCATTTCCTATCATCATATTAAGTGACTACATTTTTTGACTTGAGATTTTTTGTTTCGGGTTCTAATGATGAGATCTTGTTGAATGTTAATTCTGCTCATGATGGAATGTGTTTATTTACAGGTTTGCCCAATTTGTGCAATGAGGGTGAGTGTTGACATGGTTGCGCATATAACCCTACAACATGGAAACATATTCAAGATATCCTTTTCTTTTGAGTTATTAATAGTTTCAAAAGTAGCATTTCCATGTCCTGTCACAAATATGTCAAAGTGAGCAATTGCTAATGATATTTTTCCCCTTTGGTGATCATGTGTTTGTTTGTGTGCAAAACCTATTTCGACTTATTGATTGCTTTTATTGTGGGAATGTTTAGATTGCTTTCTTATGTTTTTGGTCAAAAGCTAGACATAGTTTTTTATTTTATTTTTTGTTGTTCAATTCCATCAAGTATTTATTGTGTTTCCTGTACTTATTTTTTGCACCAAGACCATCTTGCTTTTGTTTTGAGTTCCTTAATAGGTGTTTACATGCAGCGCAAGAGGAAATCACGTAGAGGTGGACCTCATTCAACCCTTTCTTTATTGAGGAAAGAGTTGAGAGAAGGGAATCTACAGTCCCTTTTAGGCGGTTCTTCCTGTATAGTTTCCTCGTCCAATTCCGCACCTGATCCGTTATTGTCTTCATTCATTTTACCCATGGCTGATGATCTCACAAGTTCTCAGCCTTCTTTTTTGTCTGAAACAAGCGTGGCCAAGAAAAGTTCGGTTGGGAATGTTTCAGAACGGTATGTTTTTCTGTTGTTCTCTCTATGTTGGGTTTTACTTAATTCATGCAGTAGATTCTTTTTTATGTACTGTAAATCTATCACATAATAGCTATTTATTCCTTGTACTATCACAGAAAATAATAAGTCCTGTGGTAATTTCCTAATATAACTTAAAGGGCATCTTAGACGCACTTGCCTTTTTACTAGATAATGACCAAGGAATTTTGTATGGCAGTATCTTTGTGACATTCAACTTGCAGATTTCTAACCAGTTGATAATAAATTACTGCGAGGTGTGCCAATATTTTACTTTGTGATTCCCTGCTGGACAATGTCACAAATACCTGACATTGTTGTTGACATTAAAGATCAGAACCTCAGAAATTGCTCATATTAATATTGCCCTACACTCACCTAGCCCAGACACAATAAACTATCTATCCTGGGGCACACATGCATTTTGGTTCTTTTCTGTGATCCATGCTATAAAATTGTAATTTTTCTTCCTTTTTTGCACCAAGAGCATCCATGTTTGATCATAAAGTATGATTGTTTGGACATTTGCTGAAAGAGAGAACATACGGTTTGAATCGCAGATGATCATTTGGTCAATCACCTTGATGTTTTAATGAAATTCTCAGAGAAGATAGGATCAAAGGGATGGGATGTCATAGTTTGAATACTTTCTGGAATCATCATTGATTTATGCTGATAAACCAAAATCTTTGCTCTTCCTAGAACTGAATTTCTTGCCTAGCGTACTTCTACATCACACTTACCAATAGCCACCAAAAGCGTTTTAACTTTACAGAACTTGAGAAAACGTTAATTAATTAGCCATTTTTGCCAAATCTAAGTTGAGCCTGAGTGCTCCAGATCATGAGCACTGTGGGAGGATGCAGCTTGATCATCTGAATTATAGGGCTTTCACCCTTCATTCTAGTTTCAAGGATTGAGTTTTTTCTTCTGAGTGTCTGACTTCTAGGAATTATGCGACTCAATAATGTGGTCCTCCTTCTACTTGCATCCAGTGCTTGAATAATAAGGCCACTCTTAGTTTCTAACCCCTTCCTAAACTCTAATTGGAACCAATTCCTGTCTGCAGTCATTGAAATATAGTCCTGCATTGAGTGTTGGAACATTTATGTGTATGTATGCAGAATCATGTTTGCTTTTCTCATCCGTGTACTGTATTTTTGTATTGGTAGCAGAAACAAGAAGTCACCTCCCATGTCAATTAAGGACAAGGAAGAGAAGGCCAAAAGGAGTGAGTTTGTACAAGGGCTGTTGTTGTCTACAATTCTCGATGATATTTTATAGAAGTGGATTCACGCTGGCTGCTACAGTACTGAATGCCAGATTTACAACCAAGAGCCCTGCAATCTATGCTTTGTTTGTAGTGAAAATGGGAATGTATCAAACGCAGAGTGTTGAATAAAAATGTAGGAATGAAAGTAAGTTATGTTGCTTGTGAACTTTAGTTCTGGACAGAGACTTTTACTTGCGGTTCATGATTAAATGGTAAAGAAAAAAAAAATAAGTTATTTCTAATAGTTCTCTTCTTTGCCGCTTGCTAATGGATCTCTGTGCATTAACTTTCTTATAGTTCTTTGAAATTACAAAATACTGTGATGAACAAAAACACATACCTGCTCTTTAAAGGTATCTCCTGTCAACCTAGTTAGCTTCAAGAAATCATTCAGCATAAAACATATTTATCCCAGCCACTTGTTGCATACTGTGAGGTGTCTGCAACTTGCAATGCAAGGACCTGAATGACTGTTTGCTGGCAACATTTGTTTTGATGGCCCCACGAGGTGGTGGTGTGGATTGTCGGGGCTGGTTCCATATTTTAGCAGTAGTGTCTACTAGATCAACAAGCTGCTTTTTCTACGAAAGGCATTTTCTCCAAGTCATTGAAGTTATAAAGATTTGTGTGTTTTATATTAATTTGGATTTATTAGGCTGCTTTCTTTTTCTGCTGATAATGTTGACCTGGAAGCTCGAGCATTATAGAAAGAAACAAAAAGATTCCTCAAAGTTGTCAGATAGTTTGGTCCCTGGTTATTAAACTGGCATCAGCCTGACGGATTACCTAGAAATCATCAATTTAAGGCTTGGATTGATTTGGGTTTCACAAAAAATTAAGAGAAAATTTAACTCGATATGATTTGATTAAAAATATAAATTGACCTGAAATCTAGGTTAAACCCAGTCAATAACACGTTGATTTTTTTTCAAAAAAAAGAAAATTGATTTAACTTATTCAAGTCACTTTACTTGGAATCCATTTACCAAGTCAATTCGAGTTTTCTAACTAAAGCAAGTAACCCAACTGATATTTTGTCTTTTGCAAGTGATAGAGAGACTTTGAACACAACAAGTACATCTACCTGCGCCAACTAGACTCGTCAAGGCACTACAGGTACCAATTGTTGAAATCAAGTTTTTGAGCTCAACCAGTACCAGATCATGACTAACCTGCATGAAGCAACTGATTTGCTTCTACTATCATGTCACTTTCATTCTGAAATGCCCGAGTCTTTTAAGTTTTAACATTTTAGTGTAAAGAAGGGGAAAAGGAGCATAAATTTAGGCCACAAATGGAAAAACAAAGATTTAATAAAGTATTCAGCTAGTGTGCATTGTGTAACAATGTAAAACATAATTTTTAAATCTCATCTGGTTTTTGATGGGTTGAAATGATACAGCGAGCTTCATATTGAATTACAAATTAAACTAAATAAAATATTGATTCATTAAAATTTAGATGATGTAATCAAGTTTTTAATGATTTGATTAAATTGATCAAATTTCAGTTTAAACTCAACTGAGTTAACATCAAAAAATTAAAAAAAAAACTCGAAATAATATTATTTTTTTGATTTAGATTGACTCGATCATCCATGAATTGATCCATTAACCCTAACCTAGACCATTTTCTGAGAGTTCCCAGACGGTCTAGCAATTATCATGTAACCGGCTTAACCACATTGATGATTTTAGGTGTTTCTCCAGTAAGACTAATCATCACCTTCCATTCGATCATATGTTGTGGTGCTCAGGTTTCCATATTCAATACAATTGTGTCTTTGATTTATCATTTATAGCTGGTTCGAAATGACAACGTTCCATAACTAACTTGAAAAGCTCTTTTGCTGCTTCCACATCTCCCTGGCCTCTCAGACCCTCAATCCTTACAGCTAAAGCATTAGTCTTCAGCTCCCATCCTGGTTTACTGATTGAACTTTCCTTCTTTACTGTATCTGCTGTTCACCATCTGATCATCAACATGATATCCAGTTGCTAAACGATCAAATGAGTCTGCAATCTGCATCAAGCTTCATCTCACTCTCTACAATCTTTTTTACAAATGCCTCAGCCTTTTCCAAGACTCTTTTTTGAATAACCTGTGATCATTGCATCTGGGACTCGAATGTCAAAGAATGTCTTCATTGATAACTACTCCTCCCAAGCCTCTTCAGCACCATGAAAGTCATCTGATTTCGTTGATAAGCGTATCATATGTAGATAGCCTGAATAATAGAAACCTCCTGAGTTCTTATAGTTCATCCTTGTCAGGATACAAAGAGAGAAGATTCTCATAGCGTATCTTATGCTAAAAAAAAATCTCTCTAACTCCTTGAAAGAATTGAATCTTGATGAGCCTGTAAATATATAGAGACCAGAGAGAAAGACGTCAAGAACATGGCTAAAGCGATTTTGTTTATGCAGCCGCTTGATGGATTGTTGGAGGTCAGACTGCTCGGACCGCTACTCTTCGGCCCTTGAAGCCATTTCTATTCAACTGGATTAATGGAGTTTGTGATCCTATAACATAGAGTCTTGGCATAGAGTCTTTCAGGACTGTGCTGGTGTTTGTGGAAAAGACGAGAGAGCTTAGAACAAAGGAAAAGCCATAACTTTGATGGCAAAGTTTTAGGTTTGATCTTATAAGAAGATGATTCATGTTGTTCTTAGAGAAAAAAGATTGAAAATTTGGGAGATGCTTTGTTTTAAGGTTCAAATTTGGGAGATGTATCCATTTATATTTTGGGTCAGTTTGTCATCACCTACAAAAGACATAATCCACTAAAAAAAATTTCCAGATCCTTTTCCCCTTTTAATCTTGTTTACTCTTTCTTCTCCAGTTGCTTTTTACACTATTCGTGGTGACAGTTAAGCACCAGCCTTGGCATCAACTTGACTTTAATGAACGTTAAAATGAGCAAGAGGTTGAGCAGAAACTGATAGGGATAGAGACACCAAAATAAACTTTAAGCCAGGAAAGAAAATGGAATTGATAACAAATAGCAACAACAGGATGATTTAGTCGGTCTAAATAGTGAGTATCATGATCAAATAAGAATGGAGCTTTTGTGTGCTCAATGTTAGTCAATTATGCCTATAAACAAGTTAACCATAAATGTCTGTCCAACTCTAACAAAAAAGAGAGGAAATAGATTCTCCCTGAATCAAACCCTAAAGACCTAAAGTCAACCACTGTCGTGGTCTCTTGTCCATGATCCTTTTCACTACGTCCCTTACAAAAGAGTCAAAACAAGATGAGCAACAACCTTTCATCGGGCTTGTCTGCCCAGCGACCACTCTATCGATATGTATACAAGTTGATGGTGGGGGCACTGTATGAACTTCACTCCTCTTGTGCTCTAGCCCACAAGCAGCTAATATGGTATGTGTAGAACTCCTTGATATATCCTTGAAAGTATCATGGTCTGCAATGGAAGAAATAAGCCAATTTTAAGCATTTCAATTGCATGGTTGAAAGCAATTATTTCAACTTAACCGCCATGCATCTAACCAACAAACAGAAATTCTACGAATTCTCAAGCATTTCAACGCTGCCTGAAAAAAGGACATCTAAACAAAATTCCATGTCTGAAGATGAATATTGTCAAGTCCTGACAAAATTCCACGTCTGAAGATGAATATTGGCATCCCAGAACAGGAAGCCTGTTTCTCCATCAACTTCCTGTCTCCCCAGGGTCTCAACAACCAAAATACTGAATCAGTAAAAACTACTTAGGTGACAATAACACTTCACGTACCTAATTCAGTATCATGTGACAAGCTTCCCAAATGGTTTTTGACCATTGATTGCAATTTTTCCTTCACATCATAGAATTGGCTTTCTCCTCTAACTTGGTACGAGGACAAAGTACCACCATGCCCGGTCATTGCTCTGCTGTCAAACTCATGCAGTTGTTCAGAACCAGACATTGAGTTGATCCCCATGAGTTCAGGCCATAATGTCAAATTGACGGGTCTGTCAGAAGTTGGAATAGTTGGACCCTGAACTATTTGCCTTGTCAATTGGTTTGGCGTCAGATAAAAAGAATCCCTATTTTGAAATGAAGACGGCTGATGGTCATTAGTCTGCAATCTCTCCTCGTGATGTGTCTGTTCTAATGTGTCAACTTCTTGTGTCCTTAAATTTTGAAGAGCTGTTTCCCTACCCAGATCAATTTGCGAGTTTGAAAGATCACCACGCAAGCTGGCAGCTGAGATGACATCAATTCTATTTGCCATGGGATTCATATTTGTTGAGGGATTCATATTTGAAAGGAGAATCCGTATATTACGGTGTATATGACGTCTCCCAGAGAGAGTTGATGCCCCTGCTCCAGACACTGGAGAAGCTACATGATTATCTCCAGTTGGAAATCTCGGAGATGACAGACTCCCAAATGCTTGTGGGACCGTCAATCGAGGTGAAGACTCTAGATTGGGATCTAAACCTTCTTCTAAATTCAACATGAGCGATGGTCTATTAAATATGTTGCTGCTTATATTCCATTGATCAGGCAAGGAATCTTGAGTTTGGGAACTTGAGGATCCAAGAGCAACAGGTCTACAATCATCACAGTACCAATTGCCTTCAGGTACTTGCCGCCCCAAACCAACACAATAGGTATGTGCAGATGAATCACAGAGATCACATAGTAGCATGAGGCCATCATCCCCACCTTCGTGGCATTCTTTACAAATCACGTTCTCATATGGATCAATGTAGCTCCTGATTTCTTCCTCAGTTGGTTGATAGACCTGTAAAACAAAATAACCCAAACCAAAACACAGAATAAGCAAAAATCAAAGAACAAGGGAAATAATAGGCACAAAGCAATAAGACAGAAGACGACCTGATCACGCTTGGGAACTTGTATCACCATATTTCTCAGATCAACTCCCACTATTGATCTTCCATTCTTGGTTATTGTTCTAAATCTTTGCTTGCACAAAGGGCAACGGGATTCTACTTTTGACCACTCCATGATGCAAGTGAAACAGAAATAGTGACTGCAGCAGTCCAGTGTTCCCCTGAATCTTCTTTTGTCCTCTTCAGAAAGACAAATTCCACACACCTGCCTTCCTAGCTCTGACTTTACTTCATCTACCTTTTCCTTACCTTTTCTTCCTAGTGGTTTTGTCTGCTCGCACAAATCCCCATTCTCCTGAAATCTCTTCCCAGCTGATGAGCTTCTCAAACTTGTCTTCAATTCTCCAAACTGATTGGCTTCCCTCACCAGCTCCCTCTCTTCCTCAGAAATGGTATAGTCATAATCAGATGATCCATTAGACAAAAAATCTGAATCCGAATTTACAGCAAATTTCCTCTTTCTCACACCTGAATGTTTCTTGCTCTTTTCTCTCACAATTGAGCTATCTGCTAAAAAGTCACCATCATCCTCATCATCATATTCACATCTCTCTTTCTTCTTCAACTTACGTTTGTTTCTTCCTTTCTTTGCCAAAGGCTTCTTCAAAACCCTGGATTTTCTAATCCTTTTTCTACGTCTTCCAGAACCCCTTTTCGGCACTCTCCTCTTGATCACTTTCACATTCCTGCTCTTCCTTTTCACTGTCAATTCTTCATCCTCATCCAAGCAATCATCATCATCTTCATCTGGTGTGAATTCTTCATCGGTTTCGCCCTCATCATCATTAATATATTCCTCATCCTCGTCATCATAAGATACCCTTTTTCTCTTCTGAGAAGTTTTACCCTCAACTTTCCCATCCCCTAAAGAACCACTTTTCTTCCTCGATCTAACAGGCTTCCTGAACTCCTCCTCCTCCTCCTCCTCAACAAAACTATCAAAACTCTCCTCTGATGCATACCCATCTAGAGAAATTCGACAATCCTCTGAATCATCATCCGATACATTTTCCTCATTCTCCAATACATAATCCTCATCCGAATCATCGGAATCTTTATCCCTGACCCTTTTCTTGGGATTCCTCTTACAATTAACCTTTTGTCCCCTTCCCATCTATCTTTGCACACCCCCACAGAAACACCAAAACCCCCAATTACAAAACCACAAATTTCAACTGTTCATCCAATAAATACACTACTTAATCTACACGTCAAATCAAATCATATAAAAATTGAACCCCAGGATTCCTGAATTGGGTCTCTCTTTCTTTCTAGCTTAACTCCTACTTCAAATGGGGTAACAATATTTAATGCAAATCCTGCCAGAAAGTTTCACTAATCACCAATCATTTCTAATAACCGATCTGTATCAACACAAACCACAAATAATAACCAAAACCCAGATCAGGTTCCAGAACTATTCCCTTCATAAAAAGCCTCAAAAGTAATCCAAAAAAAGTACCAAATCCCACTAATAAAAAGAAAAGCAAAAAGCTTTAGCTACCCTTTTTGGAGCTATTCAATAAATTAAATCAAATTCCCTCTAGAAAAACCAGAACAGCAAAATAATAATTGAGTTTAAAATCATTACTACAACCACAAAAGAAACAAATTTTAAACCAAAAATAGCCTTAAATTTCCAGTAAAGATGGCTTCAGCATAAATACTTAATATATACAGACAGGTTCATACACACATGAGAGAGAAATAAATCTAGAGAGGGGGGGGTTGTTTGATACCTGAGAAAGAGAGGAGGAAGGAAGAAGAAGATGACACAGAGGCAGAGGAGAGAAATCAGAAATGTTATTCGTGGAGATTATTGTAAGAAATAAACTGCCATTTTATTGCCGGTTCGGTTGTTGCGTTTTGTTTTGTGTTATAATAATATCGTTTTTCGTTTATATATATAAAGAAGGTTTCTTTTTTTTAAAAAAAAAATTTAGCAAACCCAGCCCAGCCATGATTAATTAAATTAATTTAAAATAATATTATTTTATTATTTTTATTTTAAAAAATTTAAAAACCTAATATTTTTTACAAAAAAAGTTAAATTAACTTTTAGCTTGGTTAAGATTTGATCTATCAAATTTATTTCTACTTAATTTAATTTTAAAATTCAATATAAGTTAAATCCTGATCTAGCCGACATATTACTAAGTTAACTCATAGAAATTATTCAAGTTCAGTATTTTTGAGGTTTTTTATCTTTAATTTTTATTTTTTTGATGATTTTTATTTATTTTCACTTGATTGATTGATTACTCTCTGAAATAACTTGGTGGATATTGTCAATATTAACATTTATAGCTGTAGTCTATACAGTTTTTTTATTTTTTATTTATTTAACTATTACTTGATTGATTGATAGGATTTTATTTGAAAGATTATAGTATTACCTTGATGTATGTATGTTTGAGTGTTTTTAAAATTTTATTAAAAATTAATTATAAATATATTATCATATCCCATATTATAATTATAGTTATAAAATTTGATTTAAGTCAAAATTCAAGTTATGAATTAGATAAATTAACATGTGAGTCAATGCATCAGCGAAGCTTGGATTTTAAAAATAAAAAATTTGAAATTATATTATTATGGAAAAAAATAAGTGTTTTCATTAATTTTATCCACAATCATGTTTTAGGTTAGCAAATCATCAAACCCATCAAGTTAAGCTTGGCCATGTAATATTTAATTTGTTATCTTGTCAACCACTCAAATATAATTATCATGTAAAATTCATGATTGGATGACAAAATTCTTCCTAGCAAGCTTCATTTATAGTCAAGTTTAATATAATAATTACAAAATGAATTCAATTACTACAGTTTCAACTAGATTATATGCTTGCACCATGCTTATGGCTGCCATCAATTTTTTTTAATATAAAAAAAATATTTAGGCTATAGAAAATTATTTAGTATTGTTGTTGAACTCAATCCAATATATTAATTTTAAAATCTCTCAACTTGACTCTTTGTCTAACTCGAATTTAAAATTAAATCATGTGAGAGTTGTTATGCTCTAAAAATTAAGTATAAATCAAATATCAAGATATTTATTTGAGATAACAGCAACCTTATAAAAAGCAAATTAAAATAATTTATGAAAATAAATTCAAAATCAAGCAAATATTAAAGGGCGGAATTACGAAAAAAAATGATGAAAATGAAAGGAAAAAAAAGAGGGGGGGGGGAATACAAAAAAGAAAAGAAAAGAAAAGAAAAGAAAAAGATCAATTCATGTAAACATTGAATGAGGGGAGTTGACACAGACTTTTTTAAATGTATTTGGTAAAATATTTCAAACATCTCCTTCAGCTCCTCTCTCTCTCCTCTCTTTATAACAATTACATATATTTTTAAATTAGCTTAACAAAACTAAAATTTTCAAGAATCAAGTTTCACATAGAAATAAAAAATAATAATAATTCAGTATTACTCTAAAAGATATGGTTTTTCATTGTGTAAGGCTTTATTGTTCATCATCTCGTATATTACTATAGATGGGTCGTGCAAAATTTTATATTTTTTCAATTTGGTCCTCAAACATTTTAAATTTGGTTTGATCTAATAATCAATCTATAACTTGATCAAGATTTTGTTTGATTTAGAAAAATTTATTCAAAATAAGATTTTTTTTT